>OBSA01000093.1_pt1 | contig 27373 bp, 53 predicted proteins | sample 1501291 | NCBI WGS metagenome assembly OBSA01 (sample SAMEA3360679, study PRJEB22359) | human gut metagenome | biome: ENVO:urban biome; feature: ENVO:human-associated habitat; material: ENVO:feces | place: Bangladesh | collected 2011 | reverse complement strand
TATTCGTAAAGTAAGGGTAGATTCCTTTTCTTTCATTCTCAAATAATAATCTAGCATTATAAAACGTAAGCAGTTTGCGTACATTCTCATAGTACTCTTCTGCTGTATCTGGTCTTCCAGAATATTCTGCCACTATTACATCCGTCCAAGCTTCTCCAGCTCTTACACGCTTAAATATAAATGTAGAACCAAGAGAGTTTGTAAAACTATCATCGTGGTCGTATGGATCACATCCTCCTATATATAGTCCAAGAGGAGGATCTTTTACTGGGTACTCCCATATAACTACAGAACCATGCGGTTTATCACCTTTCTTAAGAGGGTAGTTAGTTATATCTCCACTAGGCTTTTCGGTAGCTTTTACTTGACCATTTCCATCCCATTCTAGATCAACTATATGTTTCATGCTTTGAAGCTTCTTGTTGGTCCTTATTCTGGTCAACTGGTCCATCAATAGCTTTCTAGGGAATATGTTCTTACCGAGCTCCAATACTGCTTCTGCTGGCTTCATAGGACGCTCAGATATAAAACGGTCTATAGATTGCTAGCTAGCGCCTCCGTCTTTTATTTTGTTTCTTTGCTCTATTAAATTTTGTATAGCTAACTCTTTTAGACTATTACCATCTTTGTCCATGAACTTTTGATTTCCATCATCATCGAATGATTCTAGATTTGAATAAGCTGGAACAAAGAATCCGCATTCTGTATTCTCTCTACCATCATCCCATATGTTAGGAAATGCTAGCACATTATTAGCATTAGGCTTATAAAATAATTCTTTTAGTCCTTCGAAACTTGCACCTATCGTACCTCCAGTTCCAAACGCTATCATCAATCCGAATGCTACTCCATCATCAGTTTCTACAGAAGGCTGTTCAATACGCCATGCATCAAGAAGATCAGGAAATTTACCTCCCTCCTCCCATAGTACAAGTTTACCACGAGTACCACGGATACGTTCAGGGTCGTTCTTAAGTGTTATTCCAACTATACTAGAAAGATATCCTCGTTCTGTTTGCTTTCCAAATTCGTCTGTAACTTTATAACCAGAAACTCTTTCCATACGAGTAGATACTAGTCTTTGTTTTGCCCACTCTGTATTCTTGTCAAGAAAATCCATTATCTGCCAAGCTTTGGTTAGCAAACCATCACCTATAAGGAACTTCTATTCTGATGCTACAGCGAAATTTTTTGATCCAGGAATAAGCATATAGTTTCTTACGAGCATCGACGCACCTTTAAAACTATAACCCCTTTGTCTTGATTTTAGAACAGCCATGTGTTTGCCTTGTCTCTCAGCTTCTTCTATAGCACAAAAATAATAATAATCGTAATCCCAAAAACTAGGAAACTAAAGCACACGCTCTCTTCTTTTTCTTATATCTCCGTTTCTGTCAGTATACTCTGTTTCTACAAGCTTAAAAATGGGACTATAATTAAGATAAAAGTAATTATACCCTGTAATTCCTTCTCCGTCAGGAGCAGTATAGCCATTTAGGCATCTTTCTGTTTCTTGATCCCAATATTTTTTATAATCAGTAGTACCTCTAGGTGCTACTGTATAACATCCGTGTTTTTCAAAGAAAATAGCTGCCTACCTAAACTTATCGGTATTATGAAGTTTCTAATCAAAGTTTATCATAATTTTCATACATTCCTATTACGCCGCCACCTTTGACTCTACCGGTTTCTGCTTGTTCTGCTTTTGCTTGCTTCGTAGCCATATCTAATGATTTTATAATACCACTAACATCTTTAAGTATTGCAGATAATTTCTTAGCAGTGTCTATGTCAAGCTCTTCTTCGGCGTACATGTCCATTGTGTTCATTATTCCCTCTGCTGCGCTCTTAGAAGATTTAAGCAGGCGGGTAGCAGGAGTCTCTTGGAACTCCTGGAACCTTTTTGCTAATTCTTTTACAACGTCATCAGGTTTATAATTCTCATCATTAAGTACATCTTTAGCTACTCTCCATGTGCGTTCTTTCTCTGGATAAGCCTCATATGGACTATTCCATTTGTATCTCCACACTATGAATTCAATCTTCTTTAATGCATCTTGCTTATCTTTTGCATTATTATAGAAGTCTTTAAATGGTGGTATAGCTAGATCTTCTGTACTTAACTATATCTTATTCTGTACTATGTCAAACATTATAATGATACTGTTGTTACTGTTGGTCTAAATACATTCTCCTCAGAAGACTCATCGACAAATATTGATATTTTTCTATCTGTGCTTACAGTTTCTTTTGACGCCGGCTTTATTACATATATGCCATCTTCTGTACCGCTTCCATATATAATATTCCTATTATCGACTGAACGATAACTAGCTTCGTGTAATTTACCTACAGGTGTATCCTTTGTGTAATACATACTTGGCAAAATATCTTTGTTTTCTTTCTCTATAGAGCACCACTATTTGCTAGTTGTATCTATATTTATTTTTCCAGGAATGTCCTAAGTAGGTGTAGATATTGTAGTAGAATATCCACTGATAGCAACTACGCCTTCTACTGTTTTAATACCATTCAAAAATGTTGCTTTGGTATATATATCTATTCCAAATGTATCTTTAAATGTAAATACAATACCCTCGCTAATATTATACAAACATGTTATTTTAGATGCGCGTTTATAATATGTACCATCTACCAAATCTGACATCGTACCATTTGTATAATAAATGTTATCTTTTATACTAAAAGAATCAATAGCGCTAAATGAAACATTGTGCTCTGTTTCAATTTTAGTATACCATTGTTCAACTGAGTCAGCTCCGGCGCTATTAATCCAATCCGGCTTACCATGCGTTATGCCCAACTTATATTCTACTCCGCCGACTATGAAATAAATTGTACCATCTTTTAATACAATGTTTCCATCGTTTCCTCTACAGGTTAATACACCTTTATCAGTAACAGTAAATGGAGCTTCAGCTATATTGCTAGCATTTTTATCATTTGTGCCGGCCCATATTCTCACATTACCCTGAGATGAAACTTTGTCAGAATTACCAGAAGTCATACCAGCTACAATATTCTCGTTATCCGTGATTATAACTTCTTCTGCTGTAAGCTCTTTTATGTATGCTTTCATAGCTACAAGGACATCGGTGTATATTGGGCCCATATCACTAAGCTTGTCCCAATAATCAGTATTTGTAGGAACGATGCTTGTACACTATCTTTTACAAACGTAGAAATCTGTAACATTCTTAGATGCACCATCAGTTACTACAGAATGAGTGTATGATACAAAGTCCTAGTAAAACAAACCTCCGTCAGACTAAGTTGTACCATCAAAATATTGTACACCAGCCTGCCATACGCCTCTATTTCTTAAAGGAGATCCTTTTAATGTCTGAGAAAAACTTTCTCCATCCTTTGCCATGTATGTCCACAAGCTAGGCTCACTATAAGCTTCCCATCTTCCGTCACTATCTTCAGCACTTCCTGCAGATCCTCTGTATCTTCTTATGCTTACATACTAGCTTGATCCCTAACCGTAACCAGCTGCTGTTTTAATATCTATTGGATTATCTGTCCATCTTGATCCCGGTTTGATGTATTCTCCAGCCTTTCCATTCTGAAAGCCAGAATCGTTTGTCCACGACGTTGGATCATTTACGCCCGTAAATACAGATGTGGTTTCATCACGTTTTAATGCGCAGAATATATATTGTACACCATCACCATCTGTTCCATCTTTACCCCAATGAGCCCAAATTACAGGACCTTTAGCTGGGAGCCAATTACTTATAACTCCATTGGAATCCTATGTTCTATACATCATCCATTCTGTACGATGAGTAGAATCTATACCTGTAGGATTATCTGTCCATCCAGCCGGAACATCACTCCATGCTGGTTTTGTTGTTGGTTTTGTAGGCTGGTTATTATTTAACTGATATATATATTCTTTTCCAGTAACATCTGAGCCGTTATCTCCATCTTTTCCAGAAATACAAACTGGACCTATGATATCACCAAAGCCACCACCAGTTTTAATGTATACCCATATCTCCCATGTAAAATATCCTTGTTCAGGATTTACATTAACAGAACTCCACCCGGCATTTACAGGGTCCTGTCCAACTACTGGTAATTGCGATGTAGGCAAACTATCATCTGATGGATAATTCTTAAAGTATGGCTTATAATATCCACCACTCTAAGAATCTGCTCCACTTCCTCCAGAAAGTTCTACTGTAGCATTTTCTGAAGCAGGATTCCATGTTGTAACTATTCTTCCGCCTCTAGTAAATGTAATGTTTCCTATAGCTGATATCTTTAAATAGTCCTATAGTTTTCTATCCAAATTATCACTGGTTATTGCTCCACCAGATACATCAGACAGTTTTACCTATGCAGATATACCATTGTTCTATGTAAGGTTAAGATAGTTATTAGCCAAACTAAATTCTGTTATCTGATAGTTATCTACATTTGCTCCTGCAATTTTATTATCAATTTCATCTTTTGTATAATACTTTGTAGAGTCAAATCTTTGATAATTTGTAGAGTTTACAAAGTTATTTGACACCCATGTTTTTGTAGCAATGTCATCACTTATATTAAGTGCAGCAATCTGGGCGTCCACATAAACCTTTGTGGCATAGTCAGATAAATTAATGTCTTTACTATTATCTATCATAGTCTCGACTTCCTTAATTATATCTGGCTTAACTTTATCTAAAGACTACTTTAAACTATCAGCATATTCTTTAACAGATTCTAAATCAGACTAATTGGCTTTATTGTTCCAGATCTTTTTATCATCTGAAGTTACATGTATATCAGTATTGCTCTCATGATTATAAATCTTCGAGTGTAATACAGAATAATACTAAGCCATCGTTGTATTAAGTTCTTCGATTGGATTTGGTTTCTTCTCGATAACCTAATCATTCTATGATAGTAATTCAGTCATGTTAATTCGTTTAAATTATTATTAATTATAGTACTGTGGTGTCATTGAAGACTACGTCTAAAACGCCACAGTTAAAGATTACTTAAATTTCTCCCAATCTATATTTTCCTTCTTTGCCATCACATCAGCAACCCATCTACAAAACTATATCCCTTCATATCCATCTTCATCGTTTGCAACTGCCATTGCATACTTAACACACTCGTGCTCAGTAAGCAACTCTGGATAAAAATCAGCATAAGCCATGTTTGCTGTATATGTAACATCATATATTGTTGATGTGCTTGGTATCTTTAGATTGAGAACATTGCATACATTTTGAACCTATTCTGGAGTCCATGTATGTTCTAATCCATTTGAATTAACCATCTATTTGCTAGCGTATTCTTGTAACGACTTTGTAAAATGTAGTCCGTTCTTATTTACATAGTCTTTATAATCGCTCTACTTCTAAATACCTAAGCTAGCTGTATAACTGCCGTCTTCATTCTTTTTTAAATTAGCAGTATACTTTGTATTTGGTAATTCTTCATCACTGTGCCGTATTACTATTACCTTGTCCATTGTGAAACGAATTAATAAAGTTAGTTACAGTTGATTCCATTCTATTAATGGTTTCCTCTATCTTAGCAAATCTCTGCTCAGTCTCCTTCTTCTCCTTGTATATCGGATTAAGATCGGACAGTAAAGATGTTGCTTTTTCAACAACCTCTTTCTGTTTTGGGACAGACTCAAGAATCTTTTCAGCAGTATTCTTCATAGATTCAACTTCTGCTATAAGACCCTACTTATCAGTGGCGAGCACAATGTCTCCAGCATATGTAACAGAAAGATTTTCAGGAATTGTATACGTTGCGGTCTTGCCATTAGATTCTATAGTTACATCTATAACCATCTACGACTAACCAATAGTTGGCTTATTATTTAAATCCATATGCGGAAAACCAACTGATATAACCTTACCATCAGTAATAGATATATCCTACTTATTCAATATGTAGATTGAATAATTTTGTTTTACGTCTTTAAATGCCATATTATGTCATATTTAACATGCAAAGGCTCCCGAAGGAGCCCTTACACATAATTTAAAACTTAATTAAGCTGCAGCTGTTGTAGTAGTCTTAAGTGCTGCTATAAGAGTAGCATTCTGTTTCTACTGCGATAATTCAAGGCGTGCGTCATTGTATCTCTACTGCAGATCTGACTGCCAATGATTATTCAATACATCTACAATTCTCTGAGTATTTACGTTTGCGTTTGTCTTAAGATCGCAAGCCATCTAACTCATCTGGAAACCAAGGTTACTTGCAGCTCTCTCCAAACCTGAGTTTGTGTAGCTGAAACCTGTCTGCATCTGGTTAACGATGTCCTTCTGCCCAAGTTGATTCTCGTAGCCCATCTTGATAATGTTCTATTGTGTCTGGCAGCAGCAGTTCTGCAATGCAGATGTAAGGTTAGCGTCTCCGAGATTAATAGCGTTAATAACGCGTTCTGCAGAGAAGTTTACATTACCTGCTACTTCCTGAATTCCTGACTTAACGCAGCAAATAGCATTATTCAATGCGTTGAAATCACAATTCAGATTAGAGGCTAACTGGGTAATTGCGTTACCGTTTCCTCTTATGGCATCCATTACCAATGAACTATTCTGATTGTCAGCGATCTGCGAACGCATTGCGTCGAGCTGGCTCTGAATTGCATTTCCCTAGTTATTACCATCCTGGTTGTTCCACATACGCATAGCGAAAATCATCCAGATAAGGTAAGCAAATGGGTTATTCATATAATCATTCTGATTCATCATGGCTGCCATAGCCATTGGATCACAGTTATTCTTAGAAGCCAAAGCGGCTACTAAAGCGTCGTTATTGTCGTGTCCTGTACAATAAACTTTCTCGATTGTATCCATAGTCTTTAAGTTTTAAAAGTAAAACAATATGGAACTAGGACTGGATTAATCCTAGTCCCGTTAAATATAAGCGTATTACTACGCGTGTCCTAGTATATTCCACCTAGGAATGATAAAAGTCCTACCCTGGTACGCATTTGAAAGGAGGCGTGGTAGAATCTGTTGTGCTAGGCGGGGCAATGAACCCCGTCACGCTTTCATTAAGACCTAGCCTTATGCAGCAGCTTCTGCATGCTTAGCTTCAAGTGCTGCAATACGAGCTTCAAGAGCTGCAATCTTTTCATCATATACTGACTTCTTGGCATATTCTGTTATGTCTATGGTAGAGGCGTTAGAAGTTAACACGTGGTTGTCGTCGCCATCTTTTAGCTGTAGGCCATTTTTATTTAACGCAAAATACCAACCACCATTGATACTATTAATAATCGAATCGTATGTAACATACATCCTTTCATTTCCTCGTTCAAAACTTACGTTGCCACCGAGTATGCGAGTAGTGTCATCATTGGTACTCAGTTTTATGTCCGATTTTATCTATACTTTGCCAGAGCCAATCTCAGTATCATACTAATACTGAACACCTTTCGACAATACGTAATATTCGTCTAAGTAAATAGATTTATAAGGAATATAGTTACCAGAACCTATAGCAGTAGTATCAACACTTATAGTGCCATCAGTAACATTAAGACCGTCACCAACCTTTACAACTCCAAGGCTTTCTTTAGTAGCAGGCTTAATATTAGCTATCTTGTTTTCTACAACAGTTACACCATTAACTTGTACATCGTCAACATTGCCTCCAGCAGAAATCTCACTCTTCTTAGCATATTGGGTCAAATCAGCTATAGAGCCATTTGTAGCATAAACGTGGTTAGCGTTATTGTCTGTGTTGTGAATACCTTCTCTGGTTATTTTTAGAGTGTTTGTATAAGCACTGTCAGTCAATCTAATAAACGGATCTCTGCCAGCAGACGTAATTTGGACGCCAACTAAATCACCTCCTTCTAAATCGCCTGTCATTATCTGAAGAGCCTCAGGATTTAAAATAACATTATGCTGTTCGCCGTCAGATGAACTGTCGTCAGATGAACTAATATATAATGCATCGTGTAAACTTAAGGTAGAATTAATGGCTTGGGCGTCAGTAGTAGTTTTACTTATAAAATCACTTGTGTCAACTTCTGGAATATCTGTCTTCTTTGCGTATTCTGCAAGAGTGGTGCTAAGAACGTAATTATCAAGTGCAGATTTATCAGCTTTTGTATCAACGATGCTATTCTCTTTAGCTACAGCTCTATTTCTTTCAACTTCAACCTAATTGTGTGTATTCTCTTTAACCTTTGCCCACAACATATCAAGACCATTCTTGTCAAGATACTCGGTTCTCTGTACGTCTTTTGTTTCAATATTCTCTTTCATATCTTATTAGCTTAAACCGTTAATATAATCTGTGCTAATTGCTGTGATATTTGATACAGTTGTACTAATGTTGTTTACAGTAGCTGTAAGATTAGCAAGATTTGTACTAACCTAATTAATACTATTATTCAGAGTTGTTGTAGCATTAGAGATGGCAGTAGTTCTATCTGTTACCTCTTTATTGATTGCGTTATTAAGAGTTGTATCAGCGTTCTTTCTATCCTGAATTTCTGTATTAATCTTATCTGTGTTTGCCTTTTCTGCAGCTCTAGCAGTACTAGCTTCAGCAGCGATAGAATTAGACAGCTCTTCCTCCTTAGCAGTAGCTCTTGTTACCTCACTTGTAATAGCTGTAGTATTAGCCTGCTCTGCCTTCTTAGCTCTATCTATCTCTTTGTTGAGATTTGAAGTAATATTACTTTCTGCCTGTGTAGCTCTATTCTTCTCTGCTGTTATTGCAGCGGCATTATCAGCTTCAGCAGCCTTTGCTCTATTTGATTCTGCTTTAAGCTCTTCCTTAGAGGCTTTTGTTGCAATAGCTTCTTCAATAGCCTGATGAAGATCATCATTTTCTGCAAGCTTGTCAGCAATTTCTTTAAGGGTGTCATATGCTTCTGGAGCACCGTTGATAAGATCTTTAATAGCTTTTCTATAAGATCCTTCTGTGTTAGAATCTCCATCAAGTACATCAATCCTATTCTTGTTGTCTTTTTCGGCAGCTTTTGCTCTTGCTATTTCATTGTTAAGATTAGTTGTAATAGTGTTATCACTAGCTTTTCTTTCTTCAGCTTCTCTATCTATGTTACCCTGGAGTGTTGCTTCTGCAGCAGTAGCTCTGATAACTTCATTCTGAAGAAGATTCTTAATAGTATCATCTTCTGACTTTCTTGTAGCAGCCTCTGCTGTTATTAAGTTACTATTATCTTTTTCAGCAGCCTTTGCACGGGCAATCTCTGCATTTAATGCGCTTGTGATAGTATCGTCATTAAGCTTTCTGGTATTAGCCTCAGCTTTAATTGCTGCATCAAGTCTAGCCTCTTCCTATGTTGCTCTAGATAACTCTGCTGCGTCTGCTGCCTTACGAGCAGCTGCCTCTTCGTCGATTCTCTGACCAAGAGCGTTATCAGCTTCAGTTCTATCGTTTTTCTCCTTTTCGTCTCTAGCCTTTGATGCGGCATCAACTTTTTGTATCTATGTGCTATTATTGCTAATATTATTAGCATTTTTATGGATTTCATTAACAAGCTCTTCAAGAGTATCGTGATCTGTATCAACATTACCCTTAAGCTCATCAAATGCCTGTAATACTGCATTAGCATCCATAATATCACCACGGACAAATTCGTTTGCGTGTTCGCCCATTAAGATATTTACTGTACGCGTACCAACTTGTGGAGCGCCATGTATCTCTACACCTTTTAATGGTTGTTTCTTAAAATTCATATTATTTAATACTATATTGTTTATATATAAACAGTAAAAGGGAACTACCTTTCGGTAATTCCCTTTATGTAGGATCGTCAAGCTTGTCACTCACCTACCTCAGCACCATCCTGTGCCGCCGCTTGCTCTGGTACGGACTGTGGCTGTTCGCTAGCCTGTGCCTCAGTTCCCGCAGCTGCGCTAACTTCCTTATTATCGGTACCAGTTGAACCAAAGCCATTCTCGCCTCGTTTTGTATCAGAAAGCTCAGACACTTCTGTAACCTCGTATTCTGGCACCGGAACTATGACCAACTGACAGAAGCGCTCGCCCTGCTTATAAATAGCAGGAACCGCATCTGTTGTGGCTTTCATTACAGCTATAATCTCTCCTCTGTAATCAGCGTCAATCACTCCAACGTTATCAGTAAGCCATAATGATTTCTTCCAAATACTAGAGCGTGGTATAAGTAAACCAACATATCCGGCAGGAATCTCAACTGCCAATCCTGTATGGTAAACCAACATTAGCTGATTTGCTTCATTAAGAGCTGTATCAATCTTAATGCATGTCAAATCAATTCCTGCAGCACCTTCTGTGCTACGAATAGGGAGGACCGCTTCGTCCTCAAGTCTCTTAAATTTTAACTCCATAGTATTTATAATATTGTTTGTTATTGTCGCCCCACTAGGATTCGAACCCAGACTTGGAGGGTTAGAGCCTCCCTTGCTACCATTACAATCATAGGGCAATATTGGCTTTTTATTTGTCTGGCGTGGCAAGCCTAACCACTATGTTTTAAAGTCTTAACTGACCTCATGATAAATCATGGTAAATCTTTGTTTGTTGCGGAGGCTCGATTCGAACGCGCGACCTCCAGGTTATGAGCCTGGCGAGCTACCAGCTGCTCCACTCCGCGATATTGTGTATTTTTTATAGAAACACACAAAACTATTTCGCAAAACTCATGCGACCTATTAAAATAAATTCATTTTTATAAAAATACCTAATGGGTTTATTCCACCTGCTACTCATTAGATATAATCACGTAGCCTTTAACTGGAGTTACGCAGAACCAGTATTGGCGCCATTTGGATCCTGCAGCTCAAAGGGCTGCTAGGGCAGAAAGCTTTTCTTTCACCCGGATATCCCAATTTATAGAGATTTCAGAAATGGCGAAAACCTCTCGGCGTTCGTTGTCAACTAAATGATTTCGCATTCTTTCTGTATCCCGCCCGTTTCCTTTGACTCTTATAAGTTTTAGCTGGACTTATAACCAGTATTGGTGCCCGTGTCGGTTACCGCGGAACCTTTTATTTATAGTGTACGCATCAGGCGGACGCCACTCTCAATTCTCAATTAAAATTATGAAAAAATAATGAATGGAGTCTATGCAGGAGTCGAACCTGCTAACTATTCCCTTTATATCGGGCTGTCTTTACCGTTTGACTAATAGACTCTAAAGGTGATTACTTAGTACGAGTAATCCAATTCCATACTCTCTTGTACCAAGGCTTCTTAACCTTGTTCTCAACTCTAATAGCAGTACACTTTCTGTATGTGCCATTATCGTTTACAATTGCTGTACAATCCTCTGGCATAAGATCCTCAAGTACAATATCTGTAACAATTGATACGATTGTGCTAATATCTGAATCAGTAAGCTTCATGCCATTTAAAATCTTCTGGCCAATGAAGTATGCTGTAACGTCGCTTACATTAGCTGCATCAATCATAGAAATTGTATACTTTGGCTTTACTACCTTAACTGTCTTTTTTACAACTTTCTTCATAACTTAAATATTAACATGGTCCACAATTATCTCCACAATCAAGAGCTTCCGAATTTGAGCTTTTCTGTTTAGCTGCCCACTCTTCCTTTCTCTTCTGATCAGCATCCGCTGCATTATTAAGAGCGTTTAACCAATCTGTAGACTTGATTATTACAAAATCTGTACCGAGATCCTTATCATAGAATGTAACTAGAATATCATCTTTCTTTACATCTGCCTCAATTGTTTTGTCTGGGAACATTCTTGATCTCCATTCGATATGAGCGTCTTCTGGAATAACGTATACGTCATCAATTCCTCTTGTAGATCTATCTATCGATGTTACAAAAGCCGTCTCTGTGTTAACCATAATCGGCTTACGATCAATGTTTATTATCTTCTTCATATGGACTTAATGGTTTATTCTTATTATCTTTAAATCTATTCTTAAGCTTGAATCTAAATAGTTTGTTTAATAACACATCTCTAGTGTCATCTGGATCTTTCATAACATCAACTACAAACTAGAACTAATGCATTACTATTTGTTTTACTAGTTCTGGATCTTCATTTAATTTCTGTCCGATCTATTTACAAACTTTATCTATATTCATCACTTCTCTACTGTCTCCGTTGCTACAATATCGTAAAGAGATACAAGTTGAGAATCTTTAAGTAAGTCGAAATATACAGCTCCTCTAGCAGATCTGTATATAACAATATCACCAACCTTGATAGGCATCTGCTGAATCTTTTCATCAACATATGGGTGTGTATACTCATATGGCAACTTAAGTACAACAGCTCTAGAGAAATCTGAATCAACTTCCTTAATCTCTGTCTTTACTTCATCATAATCAACTGCCTCGATCCCATCCTTATCCTTCTTTGGCTTAGTATCCTTAGCCACAGGTTCGGAGATCTTCTTTTTAACTTTAACAGGCTCAAGCGGCTTTACTAAGAACATCTATCTAAACTCATACTTTATCTTTGAGCTCAAGTCCTCTGCCAGCTGAGTCTGATCTATCATCTTCTCTTCTTCCATATTACTTTTTCAACGACTTAAGGTGTTTAAGCAATTTAATCATATTACGAAGAACTGTCTCTTTCTCGACCTTCAAACACTGAGGTGTATCATCATCAGAGTTTAAGAGAATATTCAAATCAGTATTATACTGAATAAGCAAGTGTTCAATCTCATCAAATATGTTAACAAACTGCTTGTCATTGTTTGTATTTTGCATAACCTCTTCAAGATAACCGTTTTCAACCAGCATCTTTGCGTAGTCTTCAGAAATAGTGTAAACTGAATTGTATGAGGAAACAACTGTAGAATTCTCTTCGTTCGAACTATTATGCTCTTCGTTATATACACTCTTGTACTCCTTTGTTTTGTCGTTGTACTCAAATGTATCGCCAACCTCCATTACGAAGAAAGGCTTAATAACCTTTAAAATCTTTGTCATATCCATTAAATTTAATTGTTTTACGCCGCCATAACGTAAACTTTTGTAAGAATGGTTGCAAACTGTATAAAAATTTTATATAAATTGCACTTTTCTACCCAATATGCAACTTTTTTAGCTTTTTTACGTTAGGGGGATAGTAGGGGTTAGTCAGACTAAGAACCCTTTCTCTTATATATTCTCTTTAGGAGATCTACTTTAGTAGTACAGCTATTACAGTATAGTAAGACTATATAGTATATAAGCTATTACAGTATAGTAGAGCTATATATAAGCTTAACAATAATAGTAAGACTAATAAGAATAGTATGGATAAAAAGAAGTGTATAATAGACGAATACAATACAGTATATGGGTTTAGTTTATTCGTTATAGTTAACCCAGATAAGTCTGTAATAGATAAAAGATTTGCATTTAGACAAGATGAATCATCTATATGCGATGGTGAATATTCTAAATATACGGCTTATACAGTAAATGGAGCATATGATAAATCAACGGACGAAGATTGCGAAATCATAGTAGTAAACAAGATCTGGAATGATTATAATGATGTAAACACGTTTGCTCACGAGTCATTTCATGCGGCTGTAGATATACTAGAATCGTGTCATATAAATCTCTCTGAAGATACAAATGAGGTATTCGCATACTTGATTGGATACTTTACAGAATGTGTAAACAAAACAGCAAGTAAAGTATGAACTAGTTTGAGATGAGCGCTGTACTATATTACGCTGACTTCTTATCTCTACAATACTAGAACAAACCTTGTACATAGTAGTGCAAATACTTCTTTGTACACGGTGTGCCAATAAATATAGCGTACATTGTTGAGCAAGATCCAGTATACGATATAGACAATTAGTGGTTCTAGAAGAGCCTTAAAGAGTATAGTATGCTAAAGCATAAATTTGGAGAAGACGGGGCTATGAGCTTTATTAAAAACCTATGTAATCTTGGTGTAGCAGGATCCGTAAATGCTACACAAATGATGAAATACATCCATAGATACGATGATAAATAGGAGAGAGATAAGGCGTTTAGAGCGTTTAAATTCAACAGATCAAAGATGAAATACACGCATTTAACACGTAACGACGATGGTGAAATTATAGAGGAAGAGTGCACAAAATACATAGCCCATGCTGAGCAAAATAGCAAAAGATAAAGACTTTTTAAGAGCTGCAGAAATAATAGAAAGAGCCGAGAAAAACGGAAGAAGATTAGGGTTTTATGAACCAGACAATGATGAATCCATTTGATATAATAACTATATTTTTATTTATCCCAATAATAGCTGTTACAGTTGGTTGGGTGATACTTAAAGGAGAAGATAATAATGGGAAAAATTAGCAAAAATAGTAATCTGTACGACAAAGATGGAAAGTTCTTACACAAGCCAGGAAAGTATACAATTGAAGAACTTGAGGAGCTTATAGACACACTTGACAAAAACTCTAGAGAGTTTGCGAGTGCCACAGCAATCCTTATGCACATGTACGAACAAAAAGGTAATCCTCATAAGGACGAACTTATACAAAAGCTTATTGAACAGTCTAAAACAAAGACTACCAAGGCTGAAGTTGTAAACACTTTAAACGAAGTAAATGAAACGATCGCAGCTTAATCTTAAACCAATTGTTCTCACGCATACAGAAGCGTGTGTTTTTATAGGGAAAGTTATAAAAGAATACAGACAAAATAATCCAAAAAGATGGAAACAATACAAGTACTTAACGACGGAGCAGATGAAGAAGACTTCAAAGAACTTCTGGAAATATTAAAAAGCTTTGGGTCAGTAGAAGTGTTATATGACCCAAATGATCCTAAGGACAAGGATGTTACAGCTGATGAAGTTATTGAAAGATATGATAACTTTAAAAAGAAAGCAAGAAAGATTACAGACCATTTAAATGATATAGAAGATGAAGAGGCAGGAAAAGATGGATCCAGGACAGAGGGATGCGTATCAGATACTACTGAAGGAGCTAGAGAACCTAGGAGAAGAAGCAGCCCCAACGAGACAGATACTACAATTAGCACTGCAGCTTGATGAAAAAGGAGAGTTTTGGAAATTCAAGGAAGTGTTTGGGTCAGAAGAACCTGGATACAAGTAGTTTTGAAATACCGGAAATAAGCTTAGCTTAGCTAATATTAGAACAATTTGTGGTAAATAAAGAAGCGTACAAAATATTATTAGATATTATATATGGAGATGAAGGAGACAGAGTTAGTACAATTGATAAGGCAGCTAAAAGATTACGTAATTCTGGACAAAAAAGATTACGAAAAGCTTGTACAGAATAGTAAGCCATCAGATTGCAACGAGAGTGCATTAGAAGCTAGAGATGCTCAGATAACATTGCTGCAGAGACAGTTAGCACGTCAGGAAGAGCATACTAGTTATTGGAAAGATAAATATGAGACGTGCCTCAATGAATTAAAGAAAGAGACTACTAGATGGTGGAGATTTTAAAAATAGGAGATTAAAATATGTTAGTAGATATATCTGAGATTAGAAACGAATTAAACGAAGAAGAGAAAGAGATATTTGATAATGTATGTAAGGCCATGAATGCTAAAAGCATTACAGTAAGTATGCTAAACTTGGCATTTTGGACAATATTATTGTACGTATGCTTTACAATCCTACCTTTATGGGCAGCTATTTCTCTTATTGGAATAAAGCTTGCAATCCCTGTTGCAAAGATCATTAAGTATGTAACTGTGGCAAAGAGATTGATTAAGAATGACAAGAATATTAATAAGAAGCTATTGTCAATTAGATTAAAGATCGCCAATTTAAAGAAATAATGTGCATGAAGAACGATAGATTTATATTAAATAAAAATAGTGATGTAAAGGTAATATATATCGGCACAGGTCAATTTCAATTAGCTTCTGGAAAATGGGAAGATGCCATACTCTATAAATACAGAGGAGTATACAAAATGATGGAAGCGTCTGAGTTTATAAGACTCGCAGAACCAGATAGATCTACTACACTTGATGTAATTGGAGATATTATTGGGCCTGGATGTGCTCCTGATATTGAGCCGGATAAAGCCGAAAATAATCTATCAAATACAGAAGAGTATTTTAAGAGAGAGATAAATAGGTTAAAAATTGCTAATAAGGAGACAAGATAATGGAAGATTGTATATATAGATACAAAGGCAATGACTATAAATACCTTGGAATTGGAAAATTTAAAAATGATTTTGATGGCGCATGGATAGATGCAGTATTATATGAGAGAGAAGGCCACAAATATATGCGCGAAGTAAAGGATTTCTTTAAGAAGTTTGAGGATGTAAGTTCTCCTTTATATAGCGATTACGAAGCCATGTCGTCTGATGAATCCTGTATAGTAGAAAAAGGCGAAATAGACTCTACGCCTACTATGCAAAATGCTTTAAAGTCCAAGAAACAGAAGACTGTGACAGAGATTATACATGATCAGCTTGGACCAGGATACGCTCCTATGGGTCATAAGGGAGGTAGGCAAATACTTGTAAAAGAAGTAGAATGTGAAGATTATGCACAAGATGATTCTAAAAAATGACTAAGATTACAACAGAGCAAAATAAGCATCTTCCATGCGTAATTTATCAAGATTATATACTGCATCTGTGTAAGCTATTTGATTTCTTCCTTGTTGACATGATAGCTAAAGAAGTAGAATATCTGGATATATATAAGGATCTAGATGAGTTGAAACGTATATATATGTATATATAAGTAAAGTGCAAAAGATAATTAGCCGGGGTTTATGCCTCGGCTTTTTTGTTGTCTGTACGTAAGAAAAATATTTTTTTGCAATTTAAAAACTGTTATGTGTGTACAGAAAGGAGAAACAAAATTTTTTATTTTGTAAGTACAAAGACGAGAAACAGTATAATTTGCCTCCCCCGGCTCGCGTTTGGAATCCGACTACCCCCGGCATCTTAAATGACACTGCTGATAGATTGCCAACCTAATCGCGGGAACATAAAGAACAATTCTTTACTATTAGTAACAATAAAAATAATCAATATGGATAAGTTCTGTTTTGTAGCTATTATGCTATTCGCTATGCAGCGTGATATGGTTGATTACTCAATTGATTGCGTAATTAAGTGCATTGATAAGTATCGTGGTACTATGTCACGTGTTAATTATCTTGAACTTATATACTCTGACGCTCTATACGAGCATACCATACACGATGTATCATTCGGAGTATATGATAAGTACTTTGATAATCAACAGTTTGTAGAGAGAGTATTGCCATTCTAATGGCGTACTCTCTTTATTCTTTAGTCTATGTTTAATCAATAAATATTTACAGTTATGAAAACATTTGGTAGGATTACATTATCCGTCGTTATTTTAGTTTGTGGTTTTGTTGCAGGTTTTTCTACTGGTCAAGAGAACGGGAAGAACTTTATACTTAGCCAGTACAAGTTGTTGCACAATGATTACAATGTTAAAACTGAGCTCATTGATGCACAGCGTAATGCGCTTGATGCAGCAGACCACGTTATTGGTGAGCACAACTTGTTTGACACGGACGGAGGAGACACAATGGCTAAATATCTTGATTTAGCTCACAAGGTTGACAGTTTGTATCAGCTTGGGGAGTAAGGCTTCGTGCCTTACCCTCTTGCCTATTCTTTGCTTGCGGGAACATAAAGAACACCTCTAAATTATTAGCAGAGGAAGAAGAGAAAGATGTAGATATATGGATGATTGGAATAATTTATCCGCCAGCCAATTTATACATTTGACGTTGTTTGTTGTTACAACTCTTCCTTAATATATAGCTTTTTAGCTATTATCTTCATAAACGATTATTCACCATTAATTATATATAATTATGTCAAAGTATAGATTGTTTAATATGTCAGTGCTGCAGGCAAAGCCTCAGCCAGGACAAGCAGAAGGTAATTTCTATGTAGCAGGAACTCTCGAGAACCAAGATTGCGTATTCGAGGAGAATACGAACATTGTTATGTTCGGTGTTGATGGTCTCATCGCAGCTGTTCGTCCATACTTGGACGCAGCACACGGAGGCACAGCCCAGGCATCCAACGAAGACAAAATTCCAGAACGCTATCGCTTCTTAAATGGCATCTTTGTACGCCAGAAGCTTGAGCACGGAATGAGTTATTTGTTGGATAACAATGGTGGTACTCGATTGGACAAGAATACAAATGAGCCTATAACAATGGACTCAGTCTTGGTATTCTGTATCCTCATCTCAGAGACGGCAAAAGTTGATGGCACACCAAACTATGCCAAAAACTGGGACCCTGTTTCAAGAGTTCGCTCTATCGAGCGTCAGTTCTTCAGACCTGTATCAAATCAGGCAGCTACACAAGCAGGTGTTGCATCTCCTCAGCCGACTCCACAGCCAGCTCCTGACCCATTAGCAGCAGCTATGGGAGCTCCTCAACAGCAGCCAGGTGCTCAGCCTAATGCGGCACAGCAGGCTACTCAGCCAGGTGCTCAGCAACCAGCTGCAGCGCAGCCAGGTATGTCACCAGCTCCAGGAGCAGTGCCACCAGCATCCTTCTAGCAACTTGCATCGTAGCGCCCTCGTGGCGCTACCTTGCTTCTTTGACAAATGTAACTCGCTTCGCTCAGACATTAGCTTAGAGCTTGCCTGAGAAAGGGGATGGGGAGATACACAGGTGAGATTTCAGATAGAACAGATAGATAATATAAAACATAATCAATATGAAAATAACTTATAAGACAAATGTGTTGGATGTTATTCGCTTAGTCGAGAACAACGCACCAGCGCTCTGGAAAAAAGAGTGGAACAACTTTCCTAATACATGGGGAGGAGTGAATGCGCTTACTAAACAAGTTGTAAAAGATTTGTTGGTAATGATTAACCTGCCATATTCTAAAGAGTTAGCAGGATTTATTAGATATATTGTAGAGTGTCCAAATACTATAAGATACTCTGAATATAAAAGATCTTTGATTGGCAAGACAGTTGAAGACGTCATATTTGAGAATCCGAACAATTAAACTAGTATCAATATGAAAACAATACCGTTTGATAAAAAAGTTTGGTGTAATATGACGTTTGACAATGATGACTTAGCAAATAAATTTATCAAATCATTGAACTCAGTTGGTGTCCCATGTAAAAAGAATGGGAATAAAGTGTCAATATCTTACATTAATTAAATGTATAGTAATATAACTCAATATGCAAGAGTATAAATAAGTTGGCATTTGGAAAGACAAATAAAAACGTGCAACAATTAAAACATAATCAATATGAGTACTTTTAAATTTGACATTATGCTCAATGGGAAATTTGTATGCACATTAAGATATAAATATTGTGCATTATTTCCAATTGACTTTGAGGATTTAAAGAAATTTATTCTTAGTAAGAGACCTTCTCTGAAAGGAAAAGACTATAGAATAGCAGTTTAGTTAAAGGTTCCATATAAATGTAAATGTCAGTTTTTTAGTGGATGGAGGTTGTAGTTGTTAAGTGTAACAACAATAAGTTTAGCGCATACCATGGTCTGTGAAGATAGTGGTATGTTTATTTTTGCAAAACAAATAAAAACAAAATACAATGAATACGATTACATTTGGCAAATATAAGGGAATGCCAGTTACAAGTGTACTTAGGATTAACCCAAGTTACTTTGGATGGTGTAAGAACAATGTAAATTGGTTCAAATTCTCAAAAAGAGACTATGAAATATATTTGGAATGGTTATCTTTACAACAAAATCATTTGCAGTTTACAGGTTATTCTGATGATATGGCAAATATTAGATTTCTTTTCAGAAAAGTGGAAGAAGGTAAGTTTGATGCTTATTCTGATAAAGAATATCTTACTAAAGAGACATGTGGAGAATACTTAAAAAGTACAAAAGAACATTATTTCAACAAACATTCTTAATTGCCATTCAATATAAATATATTCATTTTGCAAGATATAAAATCAAATATGCACACCTAAGCAAGTGTCTAAACTGCCAGTGTAAGTAGTATGCCTTACATAGCTGAACACAAGCAGCGAGTCTTGTGTATTAGACGTTGGAGAGACAACTGACAACTTGGAAAGACAAGTATAACAAGTTACCGTACCACAGTCGGAAGTAATACAGAATAAAATGGAAACGCTGTTCTTGTTATTTACTTGTTGATTAGATAGTTTAAATCAACTGTGCTTCATAAGTGACGATTATCCGAGCACATAAATATATGGTGATATAATCGTACAGCTAACCATTAGCGATTTATAAAGTGGTGACAACTTGAAAGAAAGTGACAACCTGGAAAGACAGGTAATTTGAACTCAGCTAGGGAGAGTATAACATCGTCACTGATGAGACCTAGACGAAACTACACATATTGCATCATAGTGTAGTCTGATTTTCATTACTCAAAGCGCAATTAATAAACCCCATAATACAACGGTCTGTGAAGATAGTTGTATTAAACCGTTATCTCATGCGGTATATAAACCAGGATGACGGAGCGCCTACGCTAACGTGATAAATCGTAGGCAGTAATGTGGCGTTCATGGTCCCAAGCCCATGGCTACAACACGTGCTTATGGTACTTGCAAAGCTATAAGATGTCGATTGTAAACACAGAGGGATGACCCAAACATGTCGGTAAACCGTTTATGAAGATGTGGTTAAAAAATCACAATTAATTGGGTTTACATGTAAAACTGAATGTCCAACATGGCTTTGAGAACGTATGCGAAAGAGGCTGCGGATATTCTATGACAATCTGGAGAGACGGATAGTGGTTATTATACACTTGCTAAAGCAAGAGGGTATACTATGCACAAATTCATATAAGAGTATTGTGCTTGGCTAAAGTAAAGCGCAACATGGCGACGGTTCGAGTCCAGTAACCACTCAAGTTTGTTTTTTTACCATGCCTATTTTTACTTAGTGACGTAGGCTCTATTCTGATGTTCAACGTGCTGGTCTGTGAAGATAGGCACGTTTTTATTATGTATATTAATCAATAACTATATATATGGACAAAAACAAAATTCATGGTTTTATGGACAACCTTAACCTCTTATTAGTAGGAGCTGTATTAGGTTGTATTGTGGGCGCCTGTTTTATGTCTAATTACCATACAGGTAAGGGCAAAAAAGCAGAGAAAAAGATTGAAGCGTATGAACAGTACTATAAATGTACTGAAACGCTTTTAGACTCTCTTGATGGTACGCGAGGTCTTGATCTTATGGATACAGATCTTGCTACAGATTACGGTAGCGATTACTTGGAAGCAAAATCAAAAGTGGACGAATTAACTGCAAAATAGTATGAATGAGCCAAAAGATTACATTGGTACAATACTGATAGCATTTATATGTACACTTTTGTTAATAGAAATTGGTATCGCAATTCTTTTATCAGGTTTAAAAATAGAATAGTATGAATGAATTCGAAAAAGAAGACCACACAGAAGACATCTGGTACTCGTAAGAGATATAAACCAGGACAATTAGTCACAATTAATCATCATGTGTTTAGAATTGTAAAAAATTATTATTGCCCGGATGATTGTTTATTTTGTTTTGACAGAAATTATGAAAAATATGATTTCTGTATGGATCTACCATTAGGTTTAAAAATAAAACCAATATTAAAACATAAGGTATGAAATTACGAATGACATTTAGTACTCGTAAGACGTACAAACCAGGACAACTAATTACAATAAATAACAAACTATTCAGAGTAATGAAAAAGCCATTAGGCGCACATGGCTGTGAAGGATGTTATTTTCGTAATTGTAGATACTGGATTAATAAAGCTTGTAATGTATTTTGCTATTTTCTTCCAGAGAATTGCAAATTTGTACCTAATGAAAAAGTAGTAAAACATAAGGGTTGAGTTGCATCAACCCTAAGTGTTTAATGTAGCCGTAGGGAGTCCAAAGCCTCCAAAGGGAAACCGAATTACAGATGGAACACAAAACTCAAGTATAGGTGAGAAGTAGTCCTATACAAGTAAGTAATGTTTAAATTATCAAAATTATGAACATTTTAGAGAAGTTGGTGGGTAATGATTACCCAAAGGTTGAAACAGCTATTTTTGCTGATGGTGCTACAACAATTGTGACAGTATCTTGTATATTGTCTCCTAACCATGTTGATCTTGACTCTCCAAGTTACGTGGAGACCAAGTTCAAGAAGCACGTTCCAATTCTTAAGGAGATTGGAGTTACGAAGAACCAGGAGACTGATGAACAGTCTATCAACGTAACAGTTGAAGTAGATGGTAAGTTCAATGGTATCACTCATTTGAACCACCTTGTACGCATCGCTGCTGCTATCAGTAGTATTGCAGAGGAAAAGCTCAGTGAGCCTGAGACTATCAAGAACATCGGAATGGATTGTAAACCATTTATTCATGTAGATGATGAGTCAGAAGAAGCACAAGCAGACGCATAACCAAGCAGTTAAACCACAGTCAGCAAAAGGGAAACCTGATGCTGAATATCTTAACTACAAGGTAGTTGCTAAGGAGGGAGGATCTACAATGATCCTCTCTTCTGGGTTAAGTAAGGTCAATGCTAAGTCCCTTGAGAACACTTTGAGCAGTTATATTAATAACAAGTATGCAAATGTTCCAGGAGCTGGCAAGACGAGTGTTAAATTCTTAACAATTCATTAATATGTTGAATGTTACTATCCAGAACGATGGAAAGATCAAGATTCAGACAGAGTGTTCTAACATAAAAGAGATGAGGCATAATGTTAACTTGTTGTTAGCAGTTGTATCATCTATGGAGATGGAGGAGGCAGCAGCCAACAAAGAGGCTAATGGTATTCCAGTACAAACTACTTATTACTTATACTTGGATAAAGTAGAAGATAATAAAAAGTTGAGTACAGTAAGGGTGTTATCACAGCAGTTAAATATGCCTTTAGAAAGAGCAAAGGCTATTATAGACACAGCTGCTGATTATAGACATGGTGTATTGTTATCTCAGTCTCCTGATGAAAGTTTCATTAACGCTATGAAGGATGCTCTTGAATCTGCAGGATGTATTTGTGAAATTACCAAAGGTTAGAATAATTATGATTAGTATTGTAATTGAAGACAACAAAGAAGTCGACATAAAGGCAACGAAAGGTCTTAAGGAGACAGAACTTGCTGCAAATGCTGTAATTGAAATCATGCGTAATATGGTAGGTCAGAACGAACCAAAAGATAACGGAAAGTGCGATCTCGTATTAACATGGGTAGACCAGAATCGCAAACTAATTGCAGTTAAAGAAATGAAAGAAAACATGGATCTTTGGCTAAAAGACGCTAAAGGCTATATTGATTCTTACTGCGCTGGCGAGAAAGTTATATTTTTTACAGGCAATGAAGACGAAGTAGAAAAAGTTGCAAAAAAGTTCGACTCTTCTGAATGTTTAAGAGTTTGCATATCAAAACATTAAAGTATGACGACAAATCTTTGTGAAAAACCAGACAATCATGGAGCTGGTTGGATTATAGCAGTAGTTATAATAACTATGCTTTTATTCGTTACTGCAAAGTGTCACGCGCAGCAAAAAGCAGCGATTGATACTATGATCTGTAAGGTTGAATGTATTAAGCAAATAGTACAACAACCTAGTTCTAACGGTAAAACCGTTAAGTATATGGCTGTATATGTTGATAAGTCAGCGGGATTCTCAGAGGTTATTCCAATCTCAAAGAGTGTTGTTGATTACATCAATACGTGCAAGCAATTCTCTATTGAGCCAACACTTGGTATTAGACTGAGAAACGGCGTGATTACGTCTATTGTTCGATATAAAATTAAATTTGTACGCAAATGAAATTTCAGAAGAATGATGTAGTTCGTCGAGTTCTACCAAGTGGAACAATGGTGGGTGGTTTGATGGTGGTCATCAATGGAGCTGGCGGTAAATGCACAGCTGTTAGAGATGTATCAACTGGGAAATGTTGTATATATAAGTCAAGCTGTCTTGAAAAGCTAGAAACTACAAAAATTATGGTTGGAGAAAGTGATATGAATAAAATTGATGCCACGAAAGGAGTTGGTTCGTTCTATCACGAAGTATCCTATGTGTATGATAAATTATACGCAAATCCTACAAAATTTGTATGTTTCATTCTAGCTAAGAACGGGGAAACTATACATAGAACATTTCATCTTGGAGAAGTATCTAGAGTACTACGAAAAGTTGGCGAAACCATTAAAGGTTATCAAACCGTTCCAGTTAAAAAACCAATGTATAAACTACAATTGATTGGTGAACTATGAACAAAAAACTTAGTCCTGGCAGAATATACAAAATAAATAATGTCATTGTTAGGGCTAAACGTCAGTACAGTTGCAATGGGTGTATCTTTAATAATCCTTTCTCTTGTCCAAGAGTAAACGATTCAAAGAATCTGGATGATAAAGAGCAACCATCTTGCATTGAAGACGGAATTATTTTTATTAGTCCTTAATTATGGCAAAAAGAAAGAAAAATGGACAAATGTCCGAATCTGAACTTGAGCTCCGTCGTTTTCATAGCGATGTAAGAAAGCTTAAGAAAGTATGTAGAGATAATAACATCGCATTATTAGAGTTTGATGAAGCTCTTAATGATGATGTATGCATATTGTCTCAAAGTGAGTATGAGGTTGGATCTGCAAAAGAATATCTTAGCAACAGTCTAGAGAGTTACTTTGTGCATGATTCAGATTTTAGTAGAACTCAACAATTACTAGATCATGAGTAGATTAATGCTTTTAGTTGGAAGTTTGATAATTATATCAGCTTCATTCTATCCGTTATATAGTCTTATAGACTCATTTGGCGACATAGAACACAAAGTAAGTACACTTGCTATTGGTCTTATAATAGTATGGTTGGTAGTTGCTTTTATTCTTGGCCTTCTGTTATTCTACTTCACGTGTAATGATATAATAGAAGAGAAGGAGGAAAAATATATTTAGTTGCATTTCAAGGGGGCAGTTTATACTGTCCCCGAGATTTATTAGGTTAAAGGCCTACATAACAGTTCAAGTCTGTATAAAATCACGCATTATAGCGCCCTGGGGAGAGTTTTGGCAGTATCTAAGAAAGGGGTAAAAACAAGACGAAAAACTGCCATTTGGACTTGTAGCTCAGCAGGTTAGAGCAACAGACTCATAATCTGGAGGTCCTAGGTTCAAACCCTAGCTGGTCCACAAGAAGGAAGAGGTAGGTGTGGTTTCCTAGTAATACCACAATAGGTGGACATACTTAATATCGAACTAGGTGTATGTGTGTATTCCTTCTTTTGATACATTAGCTCAGTTGGCAGAGCAATAGATTTTTAATCTATGGGTCATGGGTTCGAGTCCCATATGTATCACAATAGATGATTCCGTGAATCTTTAAAACCCGGATAGTTAACATTTGTTAAATCTCTAATAAATTATCAAAATGAAGAGATTATTTGAAAAGCTTAGCATGTGCTTAACCATGCTTATTGTAGCTGTCGCAGTGTCATCATGTGACTATGTGAAGCAGACAAAGAGCGAAATCAGACACGATGATTCGCTCATGGTATCAAAGATGATGCAGGAAATTGACAATCCTACATTCGCCGACTATTCTGATGCGTTGACATATCAGAAGACGGAAGGCCAGTGGAGACATCAGGATTCTGTATTCTTCAGCATACCTGAAAAGGTCATGCGTGATGTTGTATCGGTCCTAGAGAAATCTGGGGAACCAATAACTAAGGGAAGTATATCCCATGAGTTTGAGGTTAACAAGCATGTGTATATGAACTTGCCCGATAAATCAGACCAATACAATATCTTGACTCCGCCAGATGTTCCTAACACGGAAACAATTGATACCATTATTGATGGTAAGCATGTGCAGATTGTGCAGTCCTCCAGTACTAACATAATGCCAAAGGAGGATTAGCTATGAAACAGTACATCATTATCTCTTACAAAGGTTCAGATTTGGGCCCATCTGAAGTTGCGTTGATAGCCTCACAATTGAAGGTTATTAAATCAGATGTTACGGATGTGCATGTATCTACAATGGATGAAAGAGAAGTTGGTTCCATTGTTATTCGCCATGCAGAAAACAAAAATGCTACAGAATTGTCTGTCGCAGAGTCTGCATGCATCTACGCAAAAGAGAAGTTTGGCAAGTTCTTCAACTCAAAAATGAAGTTGTTGCTTGCATTGTCCGAGGCTGTAAATGACGAGCCTAACAACGAGTCTCTTACAAATGCTATCAAGATTATATCTTGTGGCGTAAGTAAGAGAATGCGTGATTCTTATGGTATTTCTACCGATGTTATTTGTGTATTCAAAATGGTTCAAGATAATATGTAACTATGTGTAGAACACAACGTAATACAAAGAAAGTGTATCGTCAACGTCATGCAGAAGCTAAAGCAAAAGCTTATAAGCGTGACAAGTTTCAGAACAAATTAAATCCTCTCGATTATGTGGAAGATTCCAGTGTATACGACTAAGAAGGTAAAGGGTAAGATTGTCAAGACATTGGCATTCGAATCCAAATACCCTGATGAGAATCAAGCTCAAAAAGCTAGATTCGCACTCATTCATTTGGCTAACTGCGCCCATAAAGCTCCATGTGATATCACCGTTAATAGTGACGGTGCGGTATTAGTTAAGAATCCATCATGGAGTGTGGGTGAAGTAACATGTGTTAATTAATTTTATTTATAAACATTTTAAATCATTATCAAAATGGCAAAAGCAGAAACAAAAGGTGCTGCTAAAGAGCAGCAGAACACATCAGTAGACAACGTAGTAGAGCAGTTGATCAAGGGCAACCTTGTGACTGACATCTCAGACAAGGCGGCAGAAGAGGTTCGCCAGGATGAGGAGAAGCGTAAGATCTCTCAGACCAAAGAGATCATCAAGTGTGCTGATTTCCTCCGTATTAAGGAGCTTCTCAATGTCCGTAAGGACCGTGCGAAGGCAAAGATTACTCTTGAAATTCTCAAGAGACGTACAGAGTTGGTTGATCGTCTTCTGGGTAAGAAGGTAGAGGATGGTACCGCCGTTCCTGATGACCAGAGAATCACACCAAACCAGCTCAGTGACCTCTCGAAGAAGATCGACGAGGATCAGCGTAAGAAGATGACCGAACTGAACAACGAGTACGAGAAGTACGACAGTGAGTTGCGCAGCAAGTATCCTAACAGTTGGCGTTATGCTAACTATCAGTTCGATTGTCTTTAATTCTTTTTCCGGTGCAAGTATCTTCGTATCACGCATGTAGGTTTCCCAGGTATTACAGGAGGACTATGGTAGTCGGCTAATGAAAGAACCTAGGAATGAATTAACATTCCTATCAAGTATCTTCGTATCACGATAGGAGAAAGAGATGTGTACCCACACAGTTAATTGGGACAGTAGATCAAACAATATGTTTTGTGCGTATCTTTGTATCGGGGAGA
>OBSA01000090.1_pt1 | contig 28362 bp, 53 predicted proteins | sample 1501291 | NCBI WGS metagenome assembly OBSA01 (sample SAMEA3360679, study PRJEB22359) | human gut metagenome | biome: ENVO:urban biome; feature: ENVO:human-associated habitat; material: ENVO:feces | place: Bangladesh | collected 2011 | reverse complement strand
CATCTACTTTTTTATCAATGTCATTACAAATAGATGCACCACCAGAATCATTTATTAACGGATTTTTATAAGTATCTGTAATTTCTTTAATTCTCAATAGATATTTGTAAATATCTTGATCCCATCTATTATATTTAATATCTAAATCAACCTCAATAGGTTCATCTTCATATTTCAAATCAGAAAATGATTCTTTATCATATTTCATTTTTGGACAACGTGCTGTCCATATATCATTTTCTGTATGTATATTTTCTAATAATGTTCCTTTAAATGAATTTGCACGTTTAGGTTTTTTCATATAAAGATATAAATCACCTGGTATGTATTTACCAGATAATGTATCATGTCCTTGATTTCTTGCTAACCACATAATAATTACAATTCAAATTCGTCAACAACTTTTGGAAGTTTATCATAACCCATTTTTACATGATGTTTCTTACATGCTTCAATAGCTTCTTGTTCAGTTTCATAATAATGAGTTATTGGGCATGAATTAAGATTTCCGTCTTCTTCAATATATTCAAAATACTTTCCGAACCGTTTACTTTCAAGTTGAACTTGTGCACGGAATCCTTTCTCTTCTTTTAATATTCGGTATTTCATATTAATCTTTTTTTATACAATGATTTTTAAAATCCCATTCATAATATTCATAATCTGTATCATCATTACTGTCATCATTATCATCATTTGATACAAAATCATGATAACTTTCATTAACTAACCATTTACATAAATGAATATTACCTTTATTCACATGCTCTATATTATCAGGTTTATATAACATAAGTTTCCAATATTTTGGAACATTATCAATGTCTTTAAATAGATAATAATCACATGTTTGTTCATCTACATAAAATTTTTCTTTTGACTCACCTTCAATATATAAATAACAAGGCATAGCAAAAGATATTACCAATTCATAATTATCTAATTTCATTTACAATTTAATGTATAATGTTTATTAAACCATTCCATAAATGAATCTGATGTGCTTGTGTATCATTATAATGATTTAAAAATTAAATATATGATATAGAGAAGCATCAACTTTCTTAATATATGTTACATTATATGTGCAAGAAAAATCAAATGGATCTGATGCATAATGATAGTCATATTCTATTTCATAATATGCTTCATCATCAAGACCGTCAAAATCTTTTGGAAATATCCATCTTATTTCATCATGGCATGGCCCTACTGCATATGAATGCATATGCTCACCTTTCTTTATATCTCTCATTCTTTATATTTTAATCCTTCTTTAAATCCAGCAATGTATGCTGCTTTATTTGCATTATAAAAATCTCTAACAGTACAATTTGTATAACGGTATTCAACATTAGATGTATGATTTTCTGCATAGTCTGTTGCTAGCATATTCATCACATTCTGCTTATGTTCTTCCCTCAATTCTTCAAGTTCAGTAAGCCAATTTGCTAATTGTTTATGATCTAAACCGCATTCTTTATTATCACATGTTTCTGAAATTTCTGTTGCATGTTCTATTGCTTCTTTTAATGTCATCATTTTTAAAATAATGTAAATATTTTTTCAATAAATATCTTCTGAATATAATGGCCAATATTTTATATTACTATCATCGTTTCTTATCGCTCTTTCTTTAGTTACCTGACCACATTCATATGCTATTTTCATTGCTTCTATTCTATCAACATATCTACCTTTAGACGTCATAAAACCACCTTCAGATTCAAATGAATTAATTTCATCTTTAAATTGATATATAATATCAGGATGTCTAAATCCCAATCTCATATCAAAAACTTCATCATGTGGTTTATGATATATGCTTTTAGGATCTTTATTCATTGTATCTATCATATATTGTCTATTTGCTGTATTCTTTGTCTGAAGATATGCAGCACATACAATATATTCCTTTGAGTTATCAATCATAATTTCGTATACAATACAATTTTCTTTTCGTTGTTATCTTTATAGTTGCGAATATAAAATTTATATAAAGTCTATTTACAAACCATTCTTCATTATTTGTAAATATATCTGTATGAAGATTACCGTCATAATAGAATCCTAAAGAGCAATGTCGTTCTCGCCTCCAACTAAAATCAATATACATGTTATCTCCTTTATATAGTCTTCTATTATAAGTAACGTATCGCCAAGGTGTTTTATATTTTATATAATTTTTAACCTTGCATAAAAGTTCTAATTTCATCTTCATCAATATCTTTTATTTCACCATTAGTGTTTTTTACATAAACTCTATACAATGATCTACCCGGACGAAGATTTCTTGAATCCTTATCTTCATCAAACATAAAATTATAAAAATACTCGTAAAATGTATTTTCTATATTTTCAATATCATCATTTGTATATCCTTCTGTTGGATTATCAAATAAATCACCGATATTCTCATCATCCCCTATACAATCATCAAGCCATCCATTATATGGACAATCCCATGCTTTATGAACAATAGAAATAGGATATGCATTAATACCATAAATTTCACAAAGTTTATCACCAGCTTTAATTGCTTCCGCTTTCTGCAATTCCTCTTTCTGTTTCTTGAGTTTTTTCTTTATCTCATTTTCCTTCTTCTTGTATGGCTTATAAAAATCAGAAAATACTTTATTAAACTTAATTATATCTTCATCAGAAAAAGTTTTCAATTCTTCTATAATTTCATTAATATTCATTGTTATTAAAATTTAAAAATTAAATATTATTTTATATCATCTCTTACTTGCATCAATGCAAATCCCAAAAGATTTTCACCTTTCCATTTCTCTGGATATAAAATATCATCATTATCTGCAGATAATTTTACACCCCAAATATTATCATATGGACTTGCTTCAACTAATATAGAATTACCAGTTGATTTAATATATTTCTTTAATTCATCGTTTTGTGTAAACTTCAAATAATTACCATTATAAACAATAGTAAACTTATTTTCATTCCAAATTTTATCATCAAAATTCTTAATGAGTCTTCCATACTTTTTCATTTTAGATGGATCAGTTTCCAACAAAATCTGATATGCAATTTGTTTATCACCAAATAACATAGCCTTTTTAAACATCATATATTGTTCAGTACATGAAAACTTTATATTATTTTCATCAATGAAATTTGATTTATACCACTGACAAAATACATGAGGACCTATTGTGTCATTACCATAAGGTTTCCAGAAGCAAATAATATCTTCATCATAAGACATTTCTTCTGCTATTGATAAATTATATTTTTGTTTTACCATATTTTTATATTCTAATCTGTCTTTACTTATGTTTGTATAATAAAGTTCTAATTTTGTCTATAATAAATATATATGTATAATAAACAAATTATTATACTTCCTAAAAATAGTTATTTATTATCTAATATGTTAATTTCATTTATTAATCTAGTAAACTTTTTTAAAGGTTTAACATTTGAATCAGTAAAAAAGTTCTTCGTAACTTTTGGATTGTATCTATGGGAAATACTCAAAGAAGTTTGGAATGATGTAAAAACAAATAATGGAAATTCTATCATGTTTATTGCATGGTTTTTAATTTCCATTTTATGTGGTTTTACATTCTCAATATTAGCAATGATTGTACAGTCTTGTTATGTACATCATATGCAAGCAGAAACTTGTGATGTATGCGATCATAAGGACATGTTAAAGTATACATTGGTAATCTGCATCGGCAGTTTACTTCACTGCATATTTTAAATAACTATTAAACAAGTACAGGGGATTACTAACAGTACACAAAGTAATCCCCTTTTATATAATTATTTCTATACCCTTTATTTGATTTATAATCTTAATTTCATCTTCTGTTAATCCTAATGCAGGTTCATCCGGAAATAATATATTATGAAAATTTATTGCATATGTTAAATCTTCATATTTTCTAACAGATGCATTCATATATGAATATACATGTTGTATCCATTGTTCTGCATTAAATTCTTTTATTCTGTCTTTGAGTAATTTATCAGATTTCCTAATATCTAATAAATCTGTAAGTTTCTTATAAGTACTTTTAAATTCATCCCTTAACATTTCTATACGTTTAGCAGAATAAACAGCAGTTACAAGATTCAAATTTTCAAATTCTAAATCTTGCTGTTCTTCTTTATTCCATGTAAATAATTCTTTGAATGAATTTAGTTCTTTCATTTTTGTACAATTAAATATTTTAAATATTATATTTAAAAATAAAGTATAAGTTTATAAAATAAAAAAGAGATATAACTCATATACTGAATTATATCTCTATATTAGAAGTAAAATAATTAAATCTATTGATACTTACTTCTTTGTGTTCTTCTTAGTATTCTTTACTTTCTTATTAGTCTTAGTAGTTTTCTTATGTACATTGATATATAGCTTTGTGATAAGTTTTGTATTATCAATATCAAATGTATTTGTTACCATTTCATGTAACGTTGCTGATTCACGGTGATAAAGATAATCAAGTACATAAAGACTTGCAGGTACATTACGAATCACTGAAAAATGTTCATTATTTCCTACAAGCTGAACATGACGATCTCGATCTACTACAGCAAACATATACTTTCCATCATTTGACTGCACACCTGCAACCATAAGTCCTTCTGTATGATCTACATTATCAAATTTTACATAGCGTCCACCTGCCTTCTGCATTGCTGCATTAAGCTGAGCAATATACTCTTCATCTGTCTTTACACGTGGCTTGTGCTCATCCTTCTTGAAACGCGGACGCTGATTATTATTCACTCTCTTACCACGATTTACATTAAGATCAATAGATCCATTAACATTTACTTCTGTCATAACTTTATTTCTTTTTAGTTTTATGAATATTTAAAGTTTATATATCCAAATATAAATAAAGTCTATTTATGATAAAAATAAAAGGAATAACAAAATCGCTAAATATTGTTATTCCTATATTATTAAATTTCAAAATCTTCTTCATCTTCACCAGCTGCAGGAGATGTTCCTTCATCTGTTTCTTCTGGTGTTTCTTCTGGTGTTTCTTCATCTTCAGTGTTAAAGTCTTCTTCTGTTTCACCATTATCTTCATCTGATGAACTATCATCATTTGTAGTTTCAAGTGAGGCACCTTCACCACCCTTAATAAATTTAGCAACTGTTTCTGCAATACTTACAATATCTTCTGTTGTTACATTGCTCATAAGTTTACCTATATTAGTTGCAATTTTCAATGATTCAATCTTAAGTTCTTCATCAGTCATACCGTCATCTGTTGCTGTTACACCATCTTCAAATACGGCTTCTTCATCAAGACCTAATCTTTCTTTTAATGTAGTTGTATTCATATTATATAACTTAAATATATTATTTTTAAATCTATGTATTACTGATATAATCAGCAATCTTAGCTGCAATATTAATAACGTCTTGAGTTGTTACGTTACTCATTAATTTTGCAATATCTATCGCACGTTTAAGTGCTTCAATTCGTAAATCTTCTGTTGGCATTTTATCTGGTTCTATATTTTCTACGAAACCGTCATCACCATCTTCTAAAAAAGAATCCATATATACGTCTTCAGGTGTATCATTAACATCAACAACACTTAAACCATCACGTGAACTATGTTTTTTTGGTTCCATTCAATTAAAAATCATTTTTATTATTTATCTAATTTAAATATGCATATATTAAAATTAAGGTTTTATTAAAATTACCCAATATTTTAATAAAACCTCAAAATTAATTAAAAAATAATATAAATATTTGATAAATTATGATAAAAAATCATCAATTTTTGACTCAATTTTATTTACAGTAGTAGTATACTGTGAAATCTTCGTTTTATAATATGATAATAAATTATGTATAATAATTTCCTTACATTTAGTTATATAATCATTACATTCTTCCAAAGTAGAAAACATATGGATATTCCTATTATTTCCATAAGGGACTGAATATTTCAATGTTTGATCTTCTATATTATATATTATTGCAAATACTAAAGGATTATCTTTACATTCTCGATAAAAAATATATGGAATATTAGGATTATTCCAATTATTATCAATAGGTTGTAACATATATTTAATGAATAAATTATTAGATGGTAATATGTTACTTGTTTTTACCAGAGTAAATTTAACCGGTTTTATATTATCATCATTAAATATATCTGTTAAATTATCTGTTTCCTTTGACGAAAGTTCTTCTGCTAATGGTAAAATACCATTATTTAATATTGATGAATATATAACAGCATATACTGACTTAGATTCATGTTGTTTAAAATCTTCATAACTGATTAATTCCATTCTCTAACCTTATTTAAATCTTCCTGTGTATATGTAATCTTTTCAGTTAATTTGGTTATTTCACTTTCAGATTTTTGCTTTTCATTATTAAGTATAGATTCAATTTCTTTTTTAAGTTCTTCTACACGTTCATTAAATAATTTATCAAATTTCTGTTGATATAGTTCTTTATTATTTAATGTAATGACATTCGCTTTTTCTTTAGAAAGTTTAAATTTATATTTTTGAATAATATCCAACAATAAATCTTCTGCCGATTCTTTTCGTGTATCAAAAAGATACATTAATGTTGTCTGGTAATTATGAAATTTTTCATAATTATAAAAACAATATTTCGGTGTCCAATATTCATTATCACTATTAATCCTCTTTGTTAAATTGATAAAAGTAATAACATCACCTTTCATACCAATATCAGACGACATATTAATAATACCAATATTATAACAATTATCGTCTTCATTATAAACAAGAATAGTTCCATAAATATCATCAGTTAAATTATAAATTTCACCATATGTATGAATATAATAAAATTTATTCTGTTCGATATATTTCTGAACTTCTTCCTTTGTTACTTTAATACAAGGATATAATCCATCGTTTGAAAAAGAAATATTTTCTTCTGATGAATTATTAATAGTAAATAATTTCATTTGTGAAAAATTCTTTACTCCTTCTATAATATCTATTGTATGTTTAGCCATAATAAATTAAATTAATCTTGTTTAACATATAATTTACAACAACATTTATCTTTTGTTCTATAATTAGAACATGGACAATGTTTTTCATCAGAATCATTATTACAAGGGCAATCACCATTACAACGATTAATACCTTTAATAATTCCATTTACAATTTTTTCATTTGGATTCAACATCCATCCTTCACGTACATTTCCTTTAACGTATTCTAAATCTACCATATCTTTATTTTTTATTCATTTGCTTTTTTATGTTTTTCAAATCATATGGAACATAAACGACATCCATAAAATTCTTACAGAACCCTTTAGTTACTATAGAATGCATATTCTAATCAAAATCTAATATATGCATGTATTGATTTTCTGTTAAACTCTTTATATAATCATCATCATATATACCATTATTTTCTATTATCTACTTATGTATATATAATGATTTATCATGCTCATTATCTCTTGTTTTTGTTCTATTATATTCTCTGAACGGTATTGCTATATAATCACCCGCATTATTAATATCAATATTAGGCAATGGTGATTTCCATGACTGCCATATAAAACATGCATCATAATTATGTTGAAGACAATAACAATTTACTGTAAAACCTATAGCATTATCATCAATTTCAAATATTGCACTTTTACTTGCTTTATTTTCATTAATATTTTTAATCTTAGATATATGATTATTTAATATAATGTTAATCCAAAATTTTGATAATAATAATGAATTACCAACACCATATAAACTCCACTCATATGGACCTGAACCATCTTTTGTGCAATATACATTATTAGAATAAATTATTCGTTCATCTGTTAATCGATTAACAAAACTTTTTAACAAATTAACATTTATGTATGTTGAACAATTAGTTCTTAATATATAATCATAATCTAAATTAAGTTGTTCTAATAATTTAAATGCTTGATATGTTTTTTCATATGTTCCATTTAATGAATCGTCTGTTGGTACTTCTATCTTATGTAATTTTTTATTTACATGATATTTACCATCTGTAGATGCAGTATATGTCCAATAATCGACATTTTTAAATTCATGATTTAAAATATCTTTTGCATATAATTCTGTGCGTAATCTATATTCCTACTACTGAAATAATTCCTAATTACAACACATTGACAATATAATTATTTTCTTATCTTTCATATTTAATATATGGTATATTTCTAAAATCTTTATTATATTTAAGAATATTTAATGCATCTTGTTTTATAATAATATCATCAATTAAATATGTAACAACAAGATGAATCATATCTTTCTATAACCATTTATTTATAAATGATAAATCTGTATTATCGTATTTTATATTCCTGTGAATATACATACAGTTATCAGATTCATTCTATAAATTTCTATTTTTAAAAACTCTATATGAAATTGCTATACATTTATTAAAATCATTTATATTATCATAATATGGATCTGGTTCATACAGATATTCAGGTCTAACAAAACCAAATTCCTAAAACATGTCAAATATATCAAACTTGTTTTCCAAATAATAACATGTTAAAATAAATCCCATACCATTATCATCAATGCTTGCTGTTACATCCGGTTTATAAATATCTTTATACATTTCCATATATCTGTAGAAATTATCAAACGTAAATTGTTTATATAATTTACGAGATAATAATGTACCATTACCCTATGGAAATATACAATACTTATATGGTCCTTGTTCTTTTGTTATATAACATTCAGTTGCATATGTAATATTATCATCCTTTATATTCTATACAAATTCATTTAATAAAGAAATATTTATATAAGTAGATAAATTTGTTCTGAATATATAATCATAATTCTATAATATTTGTATTTGTTCTAATACTTGTAATGTTAATAATGTTTTTGATAATGTTGAATACAAATCATCATTAGTTGGTACTTTTATTTTATGATTGTTTGTACTTATATAACATTTATCATTGTCTGATGCTGTATATATAAAATAGTCTATATTATCATACTAATCAATATTAGAAAGCCATGTTTGTTTACAAAGTTCTTCTTCTTTCTAAAAGAATTCTATATTACATGACATCAGTAATATTAATATCTTTTTCTTATTTTTATTCTATTCCATCATATTTTAAAATAAACTTTGGGGATCTTTAAAATTTATGAATAAATCTGGACTTACATAAAAATGATATAATTTATAATCAGCGTATTTGACAGTTTTTAACTGAAAATATACTTTTGTTTCAGTATCAAATAAAGGATATAACCAATGGTAATAAAAGCCTGTATATTTGTCAAAATTATTTATATCAAATTCCATGTGGTCTTCATCAAATTTATAATAAAGTTTTGGAAGAATTTGTTCATATGTAAATTCAACATAATCTCCTCTACCACCATGAACAACTCTTTCAAACTTATGTGCAAATAATAATCCTGAATTCTTTAAATAAAGTTCTTGATTATGCATAAATTATTTTTATTCTATTTTGAAGTTCTGGAGAATATTGTTCTTTTGTTTGTTGATATAAATTACCAAAACATCCATCTAATATATATGTTGTACAGTAATCATGTTCATTTCTGACGCCTCTACCTATACTTTGTATAATAATATTACTTGTAGTACAATTATACCATAATGGGAATAATTCTAATTTCTTTTTTACAATTTTACTTGTAATATTTGGATATGGTACTTTCATCAATATAATAAATCTACAATAATCATCTGGAAGATCAATACCTTCCGTTAATGTTGGACCAACTAAAATACCATTAGTTGATTTTTTAAAATCCGGCATTATTTCTTCTTTTTGTTTTGGTGTACCATAAAGGAATAACCGTTTTCTTACTTCATATGGAACACTATTATAAAAAAGTCTTGCATTTTCATATGAACCTGTATGAATAATTCCTCTATATTGATTATGCGCATTTATAATTTTTGCTGCCATTTGTTGAATCATTGGAAAATCATGAGCTTTATTTGCATAATTCATTTTATATTTAGGAATATAATATATAGGAGATTTACTGAAATCAAATGTAGATGGAATCTTTGAGAAAAAAGATTCATGTTGTTTTGTATATTTAGTTCCTATATTCTCATCAAATGCATGATGAGATCCCACGGTAGCAGACAAAAGAACTTTATTATTTGCATGTGATAATAGGTATTCATTACAAAGATAATCTTCTTTTGCACAATTAAACTGATATGTTCTTTCATGTGTTTCTGGATTAACATTAACTTCCATTAACATATATTCAGTTCCTGACTTTTTAATTGCTTCCATGAAATCTTCAAATGAATTTCCAAATGTATGGAACCATGTTAATCTTTTTGACAATGTTTCCATATCTTTATCCATATTCTTTGTATTGAATAATGATTCATGTTGAATTTCATCTTCTAATGATGAATTAACATTTGCAACAATAGTAAGAATATTTCGGAATAATTTAAGTAATGTTATAATTTGTTCCGCATCATCATGATAGTAATTAAGACCAGTAAATACCACATCCAACCGGTCTTTAATATTATCGTTATCAAATATAGATGTATAGTGTGTATCAAGTTTTTTATTTTCATTTAATAATTGTGTTAAATATTCTGGTTTAAAAAATTCATCATATATTATATCAGATGAAAGCGTTTTCATTTCAATATTATGTTGTTCTGCATAATCAAGAATATCCATTAATTTCTTTGTATGAGATTGATCTCGAAGTGTTGGTGAACAGAATTGTTGAACTAGATCAGGAATATTATGGCACTCATCACAAAAAACAACATCACGCTTTGGAAATGGATGACTTGTTCCTGCTTTTTGATTTACAAGATTCATATGATGAAGCCATAACTGATATGTCATAAGTGTAACATTTGAACGTTCTGCTCTAAATCTATCTTGCATATATTTACATCGTTCAACACATGTAAACATATTACGTTCTCGCCAATTCTTATCTCGTAACTGTCCATATGAAACTTTTGCGAGTTTACAACGTCCGCAACTGAGATCTTGTTTATTAACAAAACATGTATAATTTCCTATTGCACCCTTTATATAACCGAATTCATATAATGACATTTTATCAATAAAATCCGCATATTGCTGCCAGAGAAAAAGATCTGAACAAAGTATATATGATGATTTATGATAATATTTTGACAATACACCTGCACATATAATACATATAAGGGATTTACCAGAACCTGTTGGTGCTTCAATTATAGAAGTTTCCCTATTATCATTTAATATACTCTTAATAATAAACATTATAGATTCAAGCTGATATTTTCTGAATGAAAAATCTAAACCTATATTATTTTCAACCCAATCTAATATATTTGATTTTATTGATTCTATCGTGTATTGCATTTCTTGCTTTATATACTTTACTATATTATATATAAAAATATATAAAAAGTTATAAAAATAAAAAAGAGAATTAGATTTTTGATTATCTAACTCTCTTTTATATTAATTTGATATTATATACTTATATACACCAACATGATTTGCATTATCTGTATTACTAAACTATATATAATCTGGAATTCTATATAACCCGCTTTCACGTGATATAAATATCGATATTTTCATGGATAATGTTGCCTATATTGTACTAAAATTATAACTATTGTATGAATTTATACTATCTACCTTATTTAGTGATAAACTCTTATATTTGTTATACTCAGTATTTAAATAATCATGTCCTTGTAAATGCGTTAATTTTCCACTATTTATTAATTCTTCTACAGTTATAAAAGTTAGTACATATGGAGTGTTACAAAAATAAAATAATATGATTCCATTAGTTTGGTTAACGCCATTACCTATATACATAAGAATTTTGTTAGTCTAATTCATATCAAACGAATTAGGAAGCACATTATTATTTTCAAATAATGCAAAACTATTACCAATTCCTATACTAGAAATTGAAAATATATAAAAAGTTTGATATGTTTCCTTTTTTTCATAAGTCTAATTAATTTTAAATATAGGAGTATTCTTATAGCTAAATGTAATAATTCTATCTTTAGTACATTTATTTAAACTATATTTAATTGAAGCACCTGTAGTATCCGCTCTTGATAACTTTGCTGAACATCCTGTAACATCTGAATCTAATGTAGCACTATATGCAGTCATTACAGAACTTAAATTTCCGTTAAATATTTTATTTATATCTTCATATCCAAGATAAACATCTTTTCTTGTGCCTATTAATAGACCTGTACCTGTACCTATTGATATACTATAATTATATGATACGTTAGTGTTACCATTAAAAGATAAGTTTTGTTCTATTACCTATAATGAACTATCTGTTATTGCATCATTATGTTTAGTTAATGTAAATTCTTTTGGACAATCTACAAGTTTTGTATAATTACTTATTGTACTTGCTTTATTTAAAAGAGATGTATTCGTAGTATTTAGCGATGGATTTTCTGGTAATTTACCAGGAAGTTCACAATCTATAATAGATGAATCTTTCTTTGTTGTTTCTAAGTCAAGACCAAGACCATAATATTTTTCTGTTTCCATAATATATAAATTATCTATAAATTTATATATCTACGTTAAAAAATGAAATACTGTAAATTAAATGACGTAATTATAAGTTATTATTTTTTATCAAAAAAACCAATAAATGCTTCACTTTCATTATATGTTTCTCCCATTGCTATATACCCTAAATAAATATATTCATTCTAATTATTTCGTGTATAAATATATATTTTAAAATTTATAAAAGGCTCACCATTTTCTATATCTTTTAAATATACATGGTTTCCATCTACATCATTTATTATATCAGAAATATCTATAACGTTACAATTCATATAGGAATTAAAATCATAACCACCGTTATTTTCTAAGTTATATTCAGTTAATACATTACTTAATATTTTGCTATTTGTATTTATTTGATATTTATTATCTATTAAAAATATAATATTATCTTGAGTCATATAAGACTATAAAGGTGTGCCACTATACCATATTTCTTTTTTAACGTTTTTACTTGTTAAAAAATATAAACTACCATCGGTAATAGGACTAGTTGAATCATACCATTTTGCCCTTGCAATTATTGTATTTTCCTAATCCTAATGTCCATATTTAAGTGTCATAAATTGTTTATTATTATAACTAAAAGTAATTACATCCTAAAGTTTCGCATCATTTGGTATATCAATCTCCATTATTGCAGCAGTTCCAACTCTATACACTTCTGTTTGATATATTAACTATAATTTATAATTTGTTTTTGATAATGTTATTAAATTCGTATAATTATTTGTTAATTCATTAAAATCCTTTGGTAAATTATCATATATATTACCATTCTAATCAACAATACCAAAACATAAAAAAAATTTTCCTACATTATTAGCATCTCTATCATTTTCATTTTCATATATATAACTACTTCCATTATTTTTAAATATATAATATGTGTTATTAGTTAATATTTTATATTTATATGTTTTGTTATCTTTACCTTCACCACTTACATATTTTAATACACAAGGTCCTGCTGTAATTTCTCCTGAATATGCACTCTATATAACATTCATTTGTATATTATGTAATATAGAAAAATTTCCAATATTAAATGTTATTACTGTATTTCTTTCTGCTCCTGTATTTTCTTTACATGATATAACAGGCACAATTATTTTAGAATTATCATGGAAATTATCAGCTGTTAAATTTTTATTTGGAAATGTTACCTCTAATGGATTTTTAAATTCAACACTACACCAATTATTACCATCATTAGTAAATGTTGTACTCAAATTTTTTGAGTTATAACTAACAGGTATATTTTTATCTGATTCTGTAACAGCAATTACATAATTTGCATCACACTTGCTCGATGCTTCACTTTTAAATGTAATGATAGGTATATCAGATTCCAAATCTAAATTTATAACAGCTTTATATGTTGTGTCTCCATCTTCTTCAAGCAAAACTGGTTCTTCATCTATAGATGTACCATCACCTAATATTAATAATATAGGTCTTAAAGATCCTGTCGTCTATGATGTTTCAGATCCATCAACTATTGTAGTTGGTGGTGTAACAATACCTCCACCTCCTCCACCTGTAACTTCCTATAAATCATCTTTATTAAATTTATTATTTGTGGTTGCATTTCCACCAATAGTAGACTATGATGTACTCATATCAGTATTATATATATTATCATTATTAATAAGATTACTTTCTTCCATAAATTAAAATATTCGTATATGATATTTCATTATTTATTTTAAGCAATAAAGGGATGTAGATTATCACCAAATTCTGCATCCCTTTATTTTCTCACTTCTTATTCAATATATCTAAAATATGATCTGTTATAATATCCGTTGCTTCTGTTGTTTTAACAGTGGTATATTCAATATTATGTTTTTCCAAAATATCTTTCAATTCTTGATCTGCTTCTTTTGCCTATTCAAGTGTATGAATTCTTCCATTCTGATTATATTCAGTGTCTCTATCAATAAAATATGTAATATTATGAAATGTATTAAATTGCTCTATTACAAAATCTTCAAAATATTTACTTTTAAATTTAGAATAATAAATTGATAAAATTAATGGACTATCTGATATAACCACCTATACTTTATGATTCAATCTCCATACACGATGATATTGTTTTCCAAACATATAAATCTAATCATCCATTGTTGAATAACTTCCTTCCCAAACCCGATCTTTTGCATATTCCAATGACTGCTCACAATCAACTCCTTTCATTTTTAATTTATAAAAAATTCCACTCGCAATAGTTGATTTTCCTGCGCATGCACCAGCAATCAGATTAATAATAATTGTGTCGTCGTACTACATAATTTATTTTTTAATATATTTTTCAATAAACATTTTATCATTAGTTAAAAAATATGTTGATGTAGATGCATCTGATAATAATGCTTTAAAAAAATAAAAAGTATCAAATTTTATACATTTTACTTCTGTAATATCATACATTATTTTTATATGTGATATATTAATTAAATCATTTGCACCATTACATAGCAAATTACGTATATCAGCCATTATAATTGAATTATCTACATATTTTCCTAATTCCTTATAATTATATAATGCATCAATAGATAAATCATGTTTATCTAACAATGATAATAAATCTTTTACATTTCCTGATATACCTTTAACTCTGATTAATATATTATCTGTATCCTTCTTTTTAAATTTTATCATTTTGCAAACATTTTAATAACAGGTTCAAAAATCTCTACTACCTTATCCCAGTTTACATATGGTCTTCTTGATTTTCCATATACTAAAGGACATCCAACATTTCTGTCATCAATAGAAAATGGTGCATATGCTTTAGGTGAATCTGTCCATTTTTCCTGTTCAGGATCTTTACTGATACCATATAATTTAATTCCTTTTTCTTTACACCATGCAACAGCTTCATCCAATGAATCGCCACTTCTCATAGTATCGAGAATAATTCCTACATTATATTCATCAACCCATCGCTTTAATGTTTCAACACAACCTTCTGTTTCTTTACCAATATCAGGATACTCATGTTGAACCATTGTTCCATCAAAATCAACACATACAGTAATAGACGGTTTAATTTTCATCATCCCGTCATCTTTCAATCCTGTTTCGTGAAAAGCACCTATATTATCTTGAATTTCCTGCATTTCTCTTTTAATATCTTTAAAAATTTCAGTCATTAAATAACAACATTTTATTTTTATATTTTATATAAAAAAATAAGGAAATAGTTTATTACCATTTCCTTATTGGACATCCGTCTATGCTAATTCCGTCATTATCTAATAAAAAGTCCACTCTAGTTTTTGCTTTAAGAATACATCCACATTTATCACATATACCATGATTATAATTCTCACATTTTTTACATATAATCATTCTCCTTTTAGAAAGTCGAGATTCTTTAAATGTTATAATATCAAATAACCATTTTAAATAGCCTTCTATAATATATAATATATGTTGTAAAAACATAATTACAAAAGATAATATATTATTCATCATTATGTATTCTTTTTTATATTTATTATTTAGAACACTTGAGTAATATAATCCCTTGATAAATCTTTTAATGTATTAATCATTTTTATTTTTTCATTTTTATCTATACTGTCAAAATTACAATTAAATTTATTAACATCATATTCGAAATCAGATGAGTATGCAAATTCGTTCAACCCTAAATTTGTTAACAAATATAGACGTGCAACAAATCGGTTTGATTCAAATTTTATAACAATTTTTATTTTCTTCCCTTTATACTTTACAAATTCACTGTAATAATCTGTATATTTACGACTTTTTGTTAAAATATGTAATCTATTAATCATAATTTTATATTATTATCATTGTCATTATAATTATCTTTATTGTTCTTCAACCGTTTATTACGTAATAATTCTTCATATCTTATATCTTCATCTATCGCATTAATAAGACCATCTATTATACGTCGTGGTATTGAGAACAACAAAAAACATGCTGCAATTAATGGCCAAAAAATAATACTCATTACAATTGTTGAATATTCATCACCTTGACATACTGATTGCTTATAATCTTTTCGAACATCTAAAAAATCGTATTTATAACCAATTCCGAATATTGTAATACCAAAAGCAATATACAATGCTATAAACATAATAATGTAAAATACTGTCATAATCATTAAAATTAAAAATTAAAATATATCTTCTATTATTTAAGAAAGAAATAATAAAAAGTTTATTTAAATCATATAAATTTCTTTATTTATCAAATAAATGTTAAAAATGATTATTACATATTTTCTATGTGAAAACTTTTATGTATCTTTGTAATATCAGTTTTAAACACAAATATTAATTTTTAAATAAAAAGAATTATGCCAAGTTATAAGAATGGTAATTACATTGTAACGATTTTGAGTGATGGAACTAAGATACGTCGAACGGATGCAGACTCATTTATTCCGTCATTTTCTGAGAACGTAGATTGCAAATTAACAGATAAGTGTCGAGAGATGTGTCAGTTTTGTTACGAGGGGTGCTCACCAGAAGGGAAACACGGTGATTTGTTTTCATATCCTTTTATTAATACTCTTCATCCATATACAGAGATTGCTCTTAATGGTAATGACCTAGATCATCCTAATCTTGTTGCATTCCTTGAATTTTTGAAAAAGAAAAAGGTGTATGCAAACATTACTGTTAATCAGAATCAGTTCTTGAGAAACTATGATAAATTGAAAACATGGTCTGAACATAAGTATGTTTATGGTATTGGTGTTTCTTTGATTCATCCTACAGATGAACTTATTGAAAAGATGAATAGTATTCCTAATACTGTTCTGCATACTATTGTTGGAATTCTAAAAGAATCTGATATTCAAAAACTTCGTGATCATGATTTGAAAGTATTGCTTCTTGGATATAAGGATTTGCAGCGTGGTATTAACTATCATAAGCAACATGATGAATTCATTAAGAATAATACAAAATATCTTTTTGATAATCTTGATGAGATTAAGACATATTTTAAGGTTTTGAGTTTTGATAATCTTGCGATTGAACAGCTTAAAGTACAGCGTATTCTTTCATCAGAGGAATGGGATGAATTCTATATGGGTGATGACGGAGGTTATACATTCTATATTGATATGGTAAAGGGTGAATTTGCAAAGAATTCAATTTCAAAAGAGCGATTCCCTATTGGTGATAAGACAATGGATGAAATGTTTCATTTTATTCAAAACAAATATAGCAAGAAGTAATATAATATATAATTATGAAAGTACAAATTAGACGAGGTGTATTTGAAACAAATTCAAGTTCCGTACATACATTAACTATATGTTTGGAACCAGTAAATATTGAAAAATATGCAGGTATGACATTTAAACTTGGTATACCATGGGATAAACGTCAAACAAATGATAAACTTCAGGAACGTCTTGATTCATTGTTTAATTACATGACAATGAATGATTCATTAACAAATTTCATTTATTGCAAAAACCGTATTAATAAGGTAATTTCAAAATATGAAATTAAGTTTGATTACCTTATTGATGAAAATGGTGAATATGAATCAAGTGGTTGGTGTGAAGATGTATTGGATAATATTTTCAATAATAATGTTGATGATGAAACATTTGAAAAATATCTTTTAGGATATATTTTTAACAATAAATCATCATGTCAATGTTTTGATAATAATTATTTTAGCAGTGATAATGATCTTCCACAAGGTTCTAAATATAAAAATTTTTATGAATATTGTTAAATATGAAAATACAAATTAGGAGAGGAGTATTTGAAACCAATTCAAGTTCTACTCATAGTTTGCAAATTACTAAAGGTTCTATAAATTCAGTTAGAGATAATATATTCAAAGCTATTATAGAGCAATATAAGGAAAACATTGATAATGATATGTTTAATCCTTTACTTTGTATTGATAAAGAAAATAAAACATTTACACTTACAGGCATATATTTTGAAAATGGTGATGAATGTGGAAATGTTTATTATATTATCTCAAACTGGATTGCAAAACTTCAGTATATTGCAATGGCATTAAATGAAAATGCATATTATATAGAAGATTATAATAGAGATGCATATGGTTCAACTTATTTTGAAAATGAATATCATGATACATTGCTAACAGATACTAAAGTATATGCAAGATTTGTTGAACGAATTAAAGAATATACAAAAAGTAAAGGTTATGATATTGTACATGTAATCAATAATCTTGAACATGGTGTATATACAGAAACAATAGAAAATACAGATACACATGTAAAATATTTTTCTGAACATGGTAATAATAAATGGATTACTGTAGATGAGTTCGATAAATTCTTTGATGATGTAATGAAAGATGAAAATATTATTACATTTCAAGATATTGCATATGCACCTTATAATAAGCCAAAAATTTATATTTTATAATATATGAAAATTCAGATTAGAGAAGGCGTATTTGAAACGAATTCAAGTTCTACACATTCATTAGCATTATTTAATGGTAGTGATTGGCAAGCATTTAAAGAAGGAAAAATGGTTATTGAAAATGGACCATCAGCAGACAAACTTATTAATGTAAAAGATGTTCCAAAGGATCAATTAATTTATGATCCTAATAATGTAGATGAAGATATTTGGTTCGATGACTATGATTATATTCCTTATGAAGTATGGAAGGATATTTATCATTATGCGGATGAAGGTTGGGATACTATTACAGAAGTTGTAAAAGACTCTAATGGCGTTGATTCTACTATTGTTGTTTCTACATATCAACCATGTTAATTTATTAATTTTTAAAAATAAAGTAAATGAAAGTACAAATTAGACAAAGTGTATTTGAAACAAATTCAAGTTCTACACATGCAATTTCTATTATTAAGAAATCAAATATTACTGAATATCCAGATGCAGTAAGATTTGATAAAGGAGATTTTGGATGGGATTTTGAAATCTATTTCAATACATCAGATAAAGCATCATATCTATGGGAAGCTATTATTGGATATTATTGGAAAAATATCGATAAAGTTAAAGAATGTATGCAAGCAATTAAAGAAACACTTGCAAAATATGGAATTAAAGCCGTATTTGTTTATGATGATATTTCTATGCATACTCATACATATGATAATGGTGACACATATACTTACATAGTATGTAAGAATGCAGAAGGTGAAAAAGATGATGGTTATATTGACCATACAGAAGACCTTGGTGATTTTATTGAATCAACAGTATTTAATGAAACTAGACTTTTGAATTATTTGTTTGATTATAATAGTTATGTCTCAACAGGTAATGATAATGTTGATGAAGAAGTAGAAACACCAGATTTTGGTTCATCTTGGGATTTTGATAAAGGTAATTAAAAATTAAGATAAATTTAATAAAATGAAAGTATCTGTAAGACAAGGTGTATTTGAAACCAATTCAAGTTCTGTCCATACACTTACTATGTGTTCTGATTCAGAATATAAAAAGTGGGAAAATGGTGAACTTCTATATGGCAAATATAGTGAGGTTTTCATTACAAGAGAAGAGTATGAAGCAAATCAAGAGAAATATGATTCAGATGATGATTATAAATCATATGATGATTATTTTAATGATTATGATATGGAAACATATGATGAATCATATAAAACACCAGGAGGTGAAATTGTTCATGCATTTGGACGATATGGTTATGATAGTTAATTAAATAAAATGAGATATAACATTCAATAGTTATATCTCATTTTTTATACTATATTTGCTCTGTATCATCATGTAATTAATAAAATATATAAATACTAAGCTAACTATATATTAATCAAAATATGAGCAAATAAATATAAAAATAAATTATATATTAATTTATGAATAGTAAAAAACTTTATGAAAATATTATAACTTCTATTGCAAAATCTGTTAAAACAAAAATTAATGAAAGTTATAGTAGTAGTTCAGATTCTTACTCTGAAACAATAGATACAGAAGGTGAAAAATTAACAATGGTTATTGGCGATCCTTGTTATATTTTAGATGATGATATTTATGAAAATTGTTGGGGACCAGATTATGAAGATGGTATAATCACAGATGATAATAATATTATCGGTTTTGTTCATGGAACTGCATTTGGTGATGGTTCATATGATTCAATGTCTGGTAAAACATATGGAGTAGATGCAGGTGCGTTAGGTATCTTTGATTCTTCATATTGTAAGGATATTGAGGAACTTAGAAATGATAAAGATGTAACAGTTATTGATGTAGATGATGCAGATTCTCACACTATAAAGTTATCATATGAAGATGGAACATTCACATTTTATATTGATAATGATAATGTAGAAGAAATATATACTGGAGATCCTCAAGAAGATGATGAATATGATGAGGAAACTGATTCTGATGATTATTTGTATGATGAAAATGATGATGAAGATTTATATTAATATATAAAATTAAAGGATTGAGAATATTTACTTCTCAATCCTTTTTTTAACTTCTTTTATAAAATCACAATACTTATATAATTTATTACATACGCAATCATCTGACATCATATAATTTCCGCATGATTCACATGGTGATTTAAATATTTCTTTTAATAATTCATTCTTAATAACATTTTTCCCATATTCAACACCACGTCTAAAAATAAGTTCATACTTATTTTTCTCTAATTGTGATAAAGTAGGAAATTGTTCATCTAATTCTTTATCTATCGCTTCTTCATCAGCAGATTTTTCATCTTTAACTCTTGTTATATTAAAATGAACTTTACCTACTTCATTTTCAGTTGGTCTAGAAGAACCTGTAAATGATATATTATATTCTCTCTGATATTCTGGATCCCATACAACTAATTTTGCATTATCCCATTCATTATCATTATAAATCATTGCAATATCCTTCAATTCATGCATACTTGGATATTTAAATAAACCCATATATTCAACTACTTATTTTTCTTTTAATTTTTTTCTAATTAACTTATGTATTTCACTAGTAATAGAAATTATTTGTTCATTAGAAAATTTATATGTTTTTTGAAGATAATTACCAAAATCTTTAAATTCTTTTGGTTCTTCTAATACATTCATATCTACTATCATAACTTTATTTCTGTTTCCTCTAATGCTCTATTATATAGATATAAAGACTCATACATATCTTTATAATATGTACGTTTTACTATTACAGATACATAATAAATTGTATGTGTTTCTGAATAACCATATATATATGGAATTACATCAGCATATACAATTTCATTTAAATATTTTCTATTATTATCATTATTGGACATTATTTTTTGAATAACATTTGTTAGATGTTTAACTCCATCGTTATATGAATACGAACGTCCTGTAATATATGTTAAATATCGTATTTCAGTTTCTCTTTCAATATTTTTATTTTTAAACTTTATCATATATAATTTGTATTCAAATAATTAAAAAATGTTTATATAAAAAGAAAAGGTTTAAAGAATATTCGCTAACATTCTTTAAACCTTTGTAAAATACAGTAGGAAATATTTAATCTACATCAATATAGAAATCTCTATTACAAGTAACACAATGTGCATGTTCTTGATACTTCATATTATCATAACCGCAATCAAGAACTTCTGATGAACCACATATAGGACATGGTTCTAAACTATAATTAACTTTTGATTTTGCATTGTTAATTATAATGATTCCTACTGTAATAATAACTGTAAGAAGTGTTATTTGTATCTTGAGTTTCTTATCCATATCTTTATTGTTTTATTATTTAACAATACAAAGATACACATTATTCTTTAAATAAAAAAATTATTCAAAGACTTTTTTAAATATATCATAATTTATACCTCCTGGTATAGCGAATATTACTTTTTTAAAATGATAGTAATTAGTAGAATAAAGTAAATCTTTAAATGTTGAGGCTACAAATTCTGAATCATTTTTAAAAACTCCACATCCAAATGCACCTAAAATTAATTCAGTTTCATTATTCTTTTCAGCAATATCGAGAATAAATTTTATTCTATTTCTAATTGTATCATATGCTTTATATTTAGGTCCTTTAAATATACTCAAATTAGGTGCAGCACATGTTATAACATTAACAACTGCTTTACTATTACTAAATACAATACTTGGTGAATAAATTGCTGCATTTCTATATAATCCACCATTAGCATTGTTTTTATTATCTTCATAGTAAGACTCAAATTTTTCAGATGAAATAACATTATATAATGTGCTATCATGACAAATAGCTTCTTCTTGTGCAATAGCACCATTTATAAATCCTCCACCAGGTTTTTTATAACTTGCAAAATTTAAAACACAAAGTTTTTCATCATGCTTATATTTAGATACAGCATCTGTTGTTGTCATGTTTTCAACAACAACAATTACATTATTGTTGTATATATTATCATCTGTATATATAATAGAATTAGTTATAGAAGCATTAATCATTATAGAATATTCTTTATTCATCTGTTCTGTATGATTAATAGCTTTTTCTTTTCTTATACTTTTATTATTCATATTAATAAATTATTAGAATGGTTAATGGATTAAATATAATTACTATATAAAATCTATTAACCATTTTATTTTTACATATTAATATCAATACCACACATCTGAATAACTGCATTAAGTTCTTCTACAGTATCTGCATAACTTACAGATGCACGTTTAATAATTGTGCCAGTTTCATTACATCTCCAGCAATTAATATTAAATGCAAGTTTATTACTTAATGGAAGGTATTCCTGTTCTACACTAACTCTCCACTCTGGATTCTTATTATTTGTTTTATAAAAACGACACAAAACTCTATCAGGATGATTAGTTTCATATCCATGTTCCAACAGATATTCTTTTGTAAGTTCCATAATATCTTTACTTTATTTTAAATGTTAATATTTTTCTAATAACTTTAAATACATATTTTAATCCAAACATCCATACAATTAACATCCATATTGCAGTTATAAATTCTGCAATAAATCTATATAACCCTACTATTAATTTAAGTAAATAATCTCTTATCTTACAGGCTTTCTCATAATCTTTACAGCTTCTGCTATCTGCATAATCATCAGGGTCAAAATAACTCTTAATTATTATCCAGTTAAATATCGGTAATAATGTACATACAGTTAATGCAGGAATTCCATCAAATTCTACAGCATTTACATAATCATTAAGAGATGCACCTTTCTTTAATTCAAGATATGGAATAATATAATATATATAAAATACAAGAAATGCTGGAATTAAATGTATGAATATTAAAAAATTTACAAATATACTCATAATTTTAATTACTAAAATAAATTAATTCATAATGTACATCTGGCCAATATTCTTTCCTAAATGCAATACGCTTCTTAAACTCATTATATGGTAAATCTTCAAATCTTGTACAATAATCTTTAATAAAATAATTTCCATCTGCAGACTTCACATCTATATGCATATGTGATGAACCTTCATCACCTTCATCTTGCATTTTTTCACGCGTAATTATTGCTTTTATATATTCAAATTTATGTACTTCTTTTACTACAGAATCAGTTTGAAAGAAATTATAATAAACATATGTTTCCATATTTTTATTTGTTGCAATTGGTTCATCTGTACAAAACCATATATTCGGTTTATCAATAATATTATATGTAATCTTAAATGATGCAATACACATAAATAATATGACCAACTTCAAAAACCATGTTGAATGTCCTTCATCTCTTCTATCACTATGTAAAGTATTAAGTGACAATATTATTACTGATGTTATACCGAATGATAATATAAACAAAAATAAAAATAAAATATATGCTCCAATCATAATACACTTATTTTTTTCATAGAAATATCATGTCCAATAGGTACATACTTCTCTTCATATTCACGAAGAGCATCATAATATTTCTTTCTAATTAACTTGGTAAAATTATTTCTTGCAATAATGAAATCTCTATCTCTATTATCAGAAATAAAATACATTGTAGGAATTCGTCCATATCTAAGTGGTCTCTTATATGAATTTACCTTATTAAACCTCTTAGGTATACATACAGCTAAACGGTATACTGCTTGTTTTCCAACAGGGCAAGGTACATCATTAATATTATCATAAAGTTTAATGGTATCTTTTACCTTTCTTGCTATTGATCTACCTGTACAATATCTTTTCTGAATTTCTGGAGCTTTAGTAGAATTACCAAATAAATCTTGTTCAATAGCTTTATATGTACTTGTACCCGTACTATTAATTAAATCAATGTCTTTAATTGTAATATCCTGTATTTTTTTATCAAAAAAAGATGTTCGTTTCTTGTTATTATCAAAGTCTTGAGATGTCTTTGCAACCTGAGCATACAAAAGCAAATCATCTAATGACAATTCTTTTGTAATCTTCTCACGAAATACGGAACATGCATTATCAATAATATTCTCAACATACTTTTGAATCTTATTAATATCATCCAAATATCCAGCAGTATTATTAGTAATAATTTTATGTGCCCATTGAATATTTTCAAGACTAATATCCATTTTCTTAATAGCATCACTAATAAATGGATATAATTCCTTTGTTTGTACTTCTTTTTCCTTCATATTTAATTATTATAAAATAAATTAGTAATCTTATGCAATATCTACTTATTATAGTATAAAATATAGTAAATGTTTATTTTTCTTCAAACCAATGCTGATATTGTCCTATTGAAGATGAAAGTCTAGCTGCATCATTCAAAATTCCAATAATCGCGACTCTCTCTGCTTTTTGAAGATTATCAAAATGATCCTTAAAATTTCCTTCTTGTGCCTCCCAGACAATATTCCAAAGTTTATCTTTAATATCATCTACTACATCAACAAGTTCACAAATCTTATCGTATCTTTCTTTCTGCGTCATAATTTTTTTATTATTTTAACATTATTAATTAACGGTTCACCATCAGTACCGGTTTCATCTAACAAATCACCGGTTACTAAATATTTGTTACCAGTAAAATATCCTATATGATATATAAAATCATTAAATGCTTTTTCATTTGTCGGAAATGGAATAACAGGAGTATATTCTCCATTTATATTTTTATGAGCTTCATAAACGGAAACACCTTTTTCTTTACCTATTACTTCATCATTATTATTCCATATAGATGAGCATTCATCTTCAGGAATATCACCAAATCTATAAAATAACATTAATATAATTTTAAATTGTTTTTTATACCACAAAGATACATAAAATATATGAAAATAAAAAATCACAAGAATACTTTTAACATACTCTTGTGATTATTAATTATATCAAATAGATTTTTCACTATTGCATATTCTTTTCTTTAATCCCATTATATTCTTATATTGAGATTTCAAACATTGTCCTATATAACTTCTTATTTCCCTTTTAACATCTGGTTTCCATTTTGGATTTATTAATGATCCACCAACAAAATTATATCCTATTTTATTAGGATTATTTAATTCAAATGTTAAATCATATGGTATATTGGTTAATGAACCTATTTGTTTCTTTATATCTTCTATATCATTTTCATCTACAGGTTCAATATTTGACTCATATCTTAAATTCTGTAATTGTGTTGGACATCCTGACCAATCGTTTGGTAAAGAGCTTCCCCAAAAATACAAAGATATATTATAATCATTTTTAGGAAATCCTTTGAATGATGTTATTTCACTTATCCATTGAAAATCATATTCACCCCATATTTTAGGAAATCCTTCTAAATTTTTTAACTTACCATAATTAACAGAAAAATCCTGGATTCTTAATATATCATTATACTTTGTTAAATCCAATAATTCTTTAATAGAATAAAAATTATCAGTTTTATTCTCTAATATAAAAATTAATGAATTAACATCTAATCTTACGTTATACTCATGTAATATATCAAAAATATCTTTAAATATATCTATATTCTTTTCATATAATGATATAGTTATTATAGGAATATATATACCGTTTCCTTCTTGTGATTTAATTGATAATTCATTTAAATTTTCGCATGACAATAAATTATGTTTAAATAAAGTATTTTTTGGATCATGTAATTGTTCTAATAATGATTTCAATTCATTTAAAGAAAACATGTTGTTTTCTAGTTGTTTTGAAACATCATCATCTGTCATACCTTTTAAAATATCATCAATATCATCATCAAATAAGGATTCAACTAATTTCTTAATATTTGTATTCATATATATAATCTACATTTAAGTTATGTTAAAATAGATGTAGTTTATCACTTAATTCTTTTTCCGTGAAAATGAAAAATTTGCATCCTCTCTTTTTAAATTCATAATTAGCAGCACGCCATTTTGCCTAATTAGTTAAGAATGTTTTCATCTCTCTATTATAACGGTTAACTTCTTTTAACTTAGCACCAGGTTTTAATGGTTCTGGTTTAATAGTTTGAGCATATGGCTTAATTTCAATGAATACTTTTATAACGTCTCCATCTTTCTTTTTAAATTCAACCCACATATCAACATAATATTTTCTTATTTTCCAGTTCTATGGATTATTAGGATCCAAATTATGTTTATGACAATACTCTAAATTAGCTACAGGATCTCTATACTAAATTGCACAAGGTTCTGATCCAACTCTTAAAACCTAAGGATTTCTATCCGCCCAGTTCATGAAATGAAATTCCCAACTCGAACGGTATTCATTAGTTTTAGTAACCCACTTCTATGGATTTTGCGGATGAAAATATCCTTGTTTAAATCTTGAATTTTTTGATGGTTTATGTTGATTTTTATAACTTTCATTCATATTAATTATAATTATATTATTTAAATTATGTCAGTAATTAACAATCTCTCTTAATTTGTTTATTATTAAATTTCTTATTTTTGGTTTAATCTAAGGATTATCAGTAATAAACATATTCTTTATATAGTTTTTATAATATCTTAATTTTCCAAATGCAGCATGATTAATGAATAAAACTCTTGGTATATTTATTATTTCTTCAGGCATATTATTAAAATGTAATAAATGTTCTATACCAATAAAGTCCCATCTTTTATAATCAACTTCTAACTATAACAAATTCATATTTTTTAAATTAGACCAATCAGTTACAGATTCAATATCAGTATCATATACAAAAGTTAATTTCTATAAATTTGAACCTAATCCATTTATAGTTTTAACATAAGAATTATTAAACGATAATCTTAATAATCTATCTTTATTTAATCCAGATAAATCATCCATTATACCACCAAATACCTATAATGATGTAATATTTAAATTATCAGGAATATTATTAAAAGAAAAATGTAATTTCGGTTTCATTCTTCTATGAAATGTAAAATCTAATTCTAAATATTTAATATCGAAATTAAGTGTATAATTTTCAAATGAATTAAGAAATTTATCAAATATTTCCTAATTATCAAATGATAAAGCTAATGCATAAATATATATTTCATTATTATCATTTATTTTTGAATTTTCTTTTAACAGTTCAATATAACGTTCCTAACTATATTGTTTATTAAATAAACCAATTTTTTTCCATTCCTATAATAGTTCATTAAACTATGATTCTAGATCATATAATAATTCTATTGATGAATTATCATCTGAAACAATATCATCATAATCATCAAATAATGTTTCATATAAAAAAGATAATTTTTCATTAATAGATTTATCAAAGCCAAATTTCATTATTAAATTAAAAAAAAATA
>OBSA01000089.1_pt1 | contig 28703 bp, 40 predicted proteins | sample 1501291 | NCBI WGS metagenome assembly OBSA01 (sample SAMEA3360679, study PRJEB22359) | human gut metagenome | biome: ENVO:urban biome; feature: ENVO:human-associated habitat; material: ENVO:feces | place: Bangladesh | collected 2011 | reverse complement strand
CCATAGAAAGGACAACACAGCATGATTACTAAAAAGGAATATTTTGAACGATGGGAACGTTTTCTTGTGGAATATTGCCACTGTTACGCGGATGATAACGGAAACCGTCCATGTGACAATGGCGTATTGTGCAGTTACTGTGACAGCATGGTAGGTATTTTTTGGGATGAAATCAATAGAGTAATCAATACAAATTAAAAGTAAATATCGGAAAAAGAAAGAGGTTGCCAGCCTCTTTCTTTTTTGCCCTTATATTTATTATAAACAAATATTTAAAAATGAAAATTTATGCCTGGATGTTTTGAAATTGAAACAGTCAATTTGCACAATTTTATAATATTTTTTTGTTTATTTTGCAAATTGATTTTCTTAAAAATAAAGTGTAAAATTGAGGGCGGAGGGAGGGCATAGATAAAATAAATATTTGTTTATAAAAGATATAATTTTGCATCTTCCTTCTTTGTATTTGCTTCAATGCACCAGCAAAAACCGATACTGCACCGCTTAGACCTGCGAGAATGGGCCTATAAGAAATCCTAGCATTAAACAGGTCAAACTATACCACTTTGCAATGTGGGCCTTACAACGCATTTTAGACAGGTCACAGAGGGTCTTGTGCAAAATAGTCAAAAAAATAATATAATTTTGTGCAACTTGCTAATGGACAAGTAGGTAGATTTTTGATAAAATTGTGTTATGGTGCTTGACTTGCACCCTTTTTTATGTTATTATAGCCTTGCAAATCAGGAACGGAAAAAACCGGTTTGATTGCAAGGCTTGTTTTTTAAGAAAAATTTGTTATTGGTTAGCATAGTAACAAAAATATCTTTTGAGAACAAGTGTGAACCTTGAAAAATAGTGGTGGATTGCTAAACACCCAATAAAGTATAACTTTTATTGAAAAGTATGCAGTTGAAATGGTTCGATGGCAAATATTTTTTATTGAATGGCATTTTTTAAGTTCGATATTTGGTGATAAAAGATATTTTTCGCTGGAGTTATTTGTTTTCGTGATAACAAATATTTGTTGTACAAAATGCACAAATTAGGTATTTGTCATTAACAAATATCTTTCAATGATTGATACTTGTTTTTGAAAAATGTTTGGTTTTGGCTGATATTTGTCATTGTCGAATCGGGTTCGCGTTTGTGCGGATTATGCGTCGCCAATTTTTCCCCAGGAAATTCAAAAATTCCCCCAGATATATGTACGATATACATACATTCATACATCATATAGTGTATGATTAGTTAATGATTAGAATAATAATTATTGTATTTGTAGTCAGTGAATGTTGGCCTCGCGCACATTACGCGAAACTTAAAAAATCGCCCACAAGTATATAACAAAAACGCTGTAGCTCCCAAAATAACTGGTTAATTCAGCGCTTCATCGGAAGATGATAATATTACTATAATATAAGGAGACGATGCTATGAAAATCGAAAACAAAGAACAGTTCAATGAATACATTGATACATTAAACAGACGCGGTGCCAAATTTGATTTTGATTGCTGTGAAGTAATTCTATTAAATGACACAATGCTTATGCGAGATAAAAGCACTGCGAAACGTTTTCTTGTGGATACACGAACGGGAGATTGCTTTTGGGTTTACAATGAAAATGAAGAAGTACACAAAGATAATGTGCTTTTAGAAAATGAAAGTGAGGCATGGGCAACGATTGAAATTCGTCAAGCTTGCCTCAATTTGCCTAAATACAAAGCGGAAAAAGTAATGCGAGTGCTTGAAGATAAAGACGGTGATGGCATTGTTTTTACTCCACCTTCTGAAGTTGGGTATTGGGAAAAGTATTTAGATTGGCAAAAGCAAGTTATGTGTGGTGAAATGCCTTGCAATAGTACAAAATAATTGCTTTGAAAAAATCAGCAATTTAATTCAAAGAAAGACTTGACAATGCTATTTCGCTATGCTATAATAAACACATAAGCTGAAGGAGGTTTTTGCAATGAACATCGAGCTGTACAAGAAATGGGCCGCAAAACTCTATACGGAAGATGAGCGGCAGAAGATAAAACAAGCAATGACGACGCTCAAGGAAAAGCTTGTGAAAAATCTTGGCTTGTTCTATGATGAAGCGGAAATGACCGAAGAAGAGCGTGTTGCCTACGCAGAGCATGAGGTTTTTCTGTTTTTGATTAAAGCTCTTGCTTTTGATATGTACAAGAAGGGCGTAGCAGAAGCAGAAATTCTGGAAGTACAACGCAACTTATAGAATCCTTATGGGTGAGCCAGAAAATTTGATTTTATTTTTCTATTAAGAAAATAAGTCAAAAATCTTGTCGCCAAAACCACCCCTTCACGAGCCAGAAATTTCAAATTGAAAATCGAGATTGAGATTCAAAAATAGATTTATTACCGCCAAAACCATCCCTTAGAAGGAATTGGAAAATTTGATTTTGTTTTTGAGTTTCGGATTTTGATTTGACTTTCTTGCCGCCAAAACTACCCCTATCAAATAAAAACGAATAATTCGTTGATAGGTGACAAAAACAACTTGAAGAGCCAGAAAATTGAAATTTAAAATCGAGTTTAATGTTTTTAATTTGTATGAGTTTGATTTTGATTGTATTTTAGAGCGGACGAAGTTCTAAAAAATTATGGACTCGTTTATGGGAAAATATTTTAATTTTAAAAGCATTAGCTCACAATCCCATTAGCTTTAGCTGATGGGTAGTTCACACATTATAATTTTATTATAATAATTATATTATAATGCTATAATTATATTAAAATAATGTTATGATTATAGTGTCATATTGAAGAATTGAAAAGGAGATAATGTAAATGAGTTGTAAACAAAAGGCGCAAAAGCTGTGGAATGAATTATATAACGCCTATCAAAATCAACCACCTTGATAGACTCAATGTCGAAATGGCGAAGTATTTTGTTTGGTGCGATAAGTGGTTTGAAGTGATTAAAGATGAAGGCCAGAAGGTTGTATTGTGTCACTTTCCTATTGCTCATTGGGGAGGCCAGATGCACAAGACTCAAATCATTCATTTATATGGGCATATTCATCAAACCAGAGATACAAAGACATTTGAGAAGTATGGTAAGATGTGGGAGAAGGAAATAGGTATAATAGGTATAATAGGTATAACATTCAAGGCGGCTAACGTTGGGTGTATGATTGATTACATGGATTATACGCCAAGAACATTGGAAGAAATTAAGAAAGCGAAAGGATGGGATTGATATGCCGACAGCGGAGCAACTTAAAGACCTACAAAGCAAAACATTGAAAGAAAAAATTCAAATCTCAAGTGCTAGAATTATTGAATGGTATGAAAGATGGAATGGTCAAGTATATGTTAGCTTTAGTGGCGGAAAAGATAGCGTAGTATTGCTTCATTTAGTTCGCAGATTATATCCTGATGTACTTGGAGTGTATATGGACACTGGACTTGAATATCCTGAACTTCGTGAATTTGTAAAGAAATTTGACAACATTAAGTGGCTTCGGCCTCAAAAATATGACCGTAAAACACGAAATTATAGACGATATACATTTACAGAAGTATTGAAAGATTATGGATACCCAATTATTTCCAAAGAGCAAGCCGCTTTTATTAGTGAATATCGCAACACTAAGAGCGAAAAGTTAAAGGATATTAGATTAAATGGTAATAAGTATGGAATGGGTAAAATTTCAAAGAAGTATCGTCATTTGATTGATTCTGATTTTCTTATTGGCGATAAGTGTTGCGATTATATGAAGAAACTTCCTGTAGAGCGATTTGAAAAAGAAACTGGTCTAAAACCTATTATCGGCACAATGACCTATGAATCAAAGCAACGAGAAAGTAATTGGAAGATGTATGGATGCAATGCTTTCAATAAAAAACGTCCAACTTCTTCTCCTATTTCTTTTTGGACAGAGCAAGATATTCTTCAATATATTAAGAAATACAATCTTGAATATGCTCCTGTTTATGGCGATTTAGTAGAGCTTGAGGATGGAACTTTACACTTCACTAAATGTCAAAGAACAGGGTGTGTTTTCTGTGGTTTTGGTTGCCAAATAGAGGATAATCCTAATCGTTTTCAACGTCTCGCAGAAACACATCCGAAATTATATGATTATTGTATTAATGGTGGTCAATATAATGAAGACGGAGTGTGGCAACCTGGTAATGGAGGACTTGGGATGGGGCATGTTTTGGACTATATTGGAGTTGATTATAAACCCATAAAGGAATAACGTCTATTACTAATTCAACGCCCATTTTATGGTGAAAAAATTAAAAATTTCTCTTGACAAATCTTAAAACCTGTGGTATAGTATATATGTAAGTTAAAGTTGATGCTCGAAAGGAGTTAATTATGAAGAAAGTGTCTGGGCTGAGTTAAGTGTTTAACTTCTGTAGAGAGAACAGGTCAGTAGGCACTTGCGTTTATAACTCAAGAACACCATCTGTTCTTTTTGGTGTTCAAGGATGGCTCCCAAGTGGATGAAAGCACACACACACCAATTATATCAGTTGCCAGTCTGATTAGACAAAACTGGCTTTATAAGTCGGAATAGCTCAATAGGTAGAAACGAGTAATAGGAACTTTACTACATGGCGGCTAAATTGATGTACCCAGCATCGGTGAAAGACTTCGAGCTTGTCATAGTCTAGTTGGCTAGAGTAGAATAAGATACTGGCATTTTATTGGTGGCGGACAAAGTTCTGAAAAATTTTTTCAAAAAAAGACTTGACGAATCAAGAAAAATGTGATATAGTAAATACAGTTAAAGGAGGTGAATAAAATGCTGATTGAAACTACTGAAGATTTTAAAACAGCAAAGAATGTAATTCTAAAAGGGGGCATCCAAACAATTACCCCTCATGCAGGTACAAATATTAAAGTTCTAGCATACAAGGATGAAATGCTTTTCCTTGAAGTTGAATCTGATTACAATAAAGAAGTTATTCTTAATCTAAAGACTGGAACAAAATATTGGTTATCTACTGAAGCGGAAATTTTGATGGAGGAAGATTTGCTTAACATCCTTGACACAAAGCTTATGCCAAGAGAAAAAGCTAATTTACTTTGTGCAGCAAACAAACTTCCTCCAGAAGAACTGGAAAAAGCATTGAAGGAAGCAGAAAGCGTTCTTGCAGAAAAGAAAAAGAGAACGGAGAGAGACAATGATAATGTATCCTCTTTAGAGTCTTTTGGTTTAAAAGATATGTACGATAAGTTAGTATCTGATTTAGACCAAGGCTCTGTCACTTATACTTTCGATGCAAAGATTGCGCCCACGAAGGAGTAAAAATTTTTCTGTCCTATGTCCCATATATTATATAAAACATGGGACAGAAAAAATTTCAAAAAAGACTTGACAAATCAAAGAAAATATGATACAATAAATATAGAAGTTAAGAAATGGGCCTTTAGCCTAGTTGGTTAGGGCATCCAGCTCATAACTGGAACATCCACGGTTCGAGTCCGTGAAGGCCCACCACTTTTTCTAGCAGATGGCTAGAAAGTCTAATCTACCTTCTTTTCTTTATTTCAGTTTGCGGTCTGAAAGAAATTAAAACCGCTTTATCGGACTACGGTGTTTGGGCATAGCCGGTTAATTAGCAGGTGAAAACTTTTGTGGTAGCTCCCAAAAGATAACAGTGCGGCTAATGGCAGGAGTTGGGTCATTCCCAGCTAGTTCGTCCAACGTAGATTGTTGTGTGATTTAAATCAATTAGTCAGAAATCCCATTAGCTTTAGCTGATGGAATGAATGGCAGAGAATGGTTATATATAAGAAAATATATTGAAAATTAAGGAAGTGATTATAGATGTTTAAAGCGTATAAATATCGCTTGTATCCTAATAAGGAACAACAAAAATATTTTGCAAAATGTTTTGGATGTGTACGATTCATCTATAATCGTATGCTTTTAGATAAGATTGAGTATTACAAAGAAACAAAACAAAAATTGAATAATACACCTGCTCAATATAAAAAAGAATTTCCTTGGTTGAAAGAAGTAGATTCTCTTGCATTAGCAAATGCTCAGATGAATTTACAGGCAGCTTACAATAACTTCTTCAAAAGACCAGAAGTAGGATTTCCAAAATTCAAAAGTAAGAAAAATCATAATTGCTCTTATACTACTAATAATAAAAGTGGAACTATTTATGTAACTGATAAACACATTAGATTGCCTAAGATTGGCTTAATTAAAATAAAGAAACATAGAGACTTTGCAGGGTTGATTAAGTCGGCTACTATTTCGCAAAAACCTTCTGGCAAATATTATGTATCTATTTTGGTTGACCAAAAAGATAAAGAAAAATTGCCTATGAATAATAATGAGATAGGAGTTGACCTTGGGCTTAAAGAATTTTGTATTACTTCTAACGGTGAAATGGTTAAACATCCTAAATATTTAAAAAAATCTGAAAAACGATTAAGAAAGTTACAAAAAGATTTGTCTCGCTGTAAAAAAGAAAGTAAGAATAGAGAAAAATGCAGAGTTAAGGTTGCAAAACAACATGAAAAAATTGCGAATCAAAGAAAAGATTTTTTACATAAACTTTCTAAAAGATTGATTAACGAAAATCAAGTTATTTGTCTTGAGGATTTAAAAGTAAAAAATATGATGAGTAATCATAAATTAGCAAAATCAATAGCAGATGTATCTTGGAGTGAATTTGTAAGGCAATTAGAATATAAAGCTGATTGGTATGGACGAGAGATTATTAAGATTGATACTTGGTATCCTTCTAGTCAGATATGTTCTAATTGCGGTCACAAAGATGGGAAGAAAGCATTATCAATAAGAGAATGGACTTGCTCTGTTTGTGGAACACATCACGAAAGAGATATAAATGCAGCAATAAATATTCTCAATGAAGGTTTGAGAATGAAAACCGTAGGAACTACGGTGTTAGCCTAAGTAAACTTGTGCGGTTGTGCATATTGATTAGGAAGCCCAACAAGCTTTAGCTTGTGGGTGGTTCACCTGCGTTAAAAAATAAAATCACATTGTAAAAAGCTTTTCCTTCGGGAGTAGCCAAAGATATGTTAGGGATAAGTATTTTTGGTAATTAAGCAAAACTGTTTGCGGTAAGCAGGGCACAAGCTAAAAACCGCTTTATGGCAAAGGTGATGTAACAGCAAACCATCTTAGTTTTGCGATGACTAAGTTATGCGGGTTGGAGTCCCGCCCTTGCCGCCAATACGCCTTGAAAATTAAATAGCAAATTTTTTGGTTCTCTATCTCCTCCGTTGTTTAATTTTTCATGTATCTCCTTTCTTTTTTTGTTTTACTATTTAGTTTGTCAAGGCGTTATATCGGGCAACAAACCGCATGAAGTTTGAAGCCTGCTGATGATTTGTTTTTAGAAAAAGTGCTTTTATGGTTCTCTTCCCCCATCGAATCATTTAAGCGCTTTTTCTGTACTTCCTGTAAAAAATGTGAAAATGAAGCAAAAACTCGCTGTAAAAAGTGTAAATTTCAATGGAAAATCACTATTAAAATGTGAAATTGTCTTTTAGTTAGATTTACTAATATCTCAAATAGGCTTTTATACAACTTGCCTATTGAATATCGGACGAAGAAGTTATATAATAAAAATATAAAATATAAGGAGGTCAACAAAATGAAAAAGTTGATTATTATGATTCTTGCAGGTGCGATGGTATTGAGCATGGCATCTTGCGGAAATCAGCCGTCAGAAGAAGCAAGCAATGACTCATTGACTCAAAGTACAATCCAGGAAAAGAGCTTTTATCTAAGTCCTAATACTATAGTTGCACTTCAGCGTTGCTATAATAATCTGAAAGAACTTGGTAATGCTGGTATGGTTGTTTGCGACGATGTAGTTGTATTTGATGCAGGAAGCGAAAGCGGCGAAGTTGTTTGCGCTAAAGTTATGTATGCTGAATACGAAGGTGTTATTGAGGGTACAGAAATCGAAATTAGCTTTGATAAATATGGGCTGATTGATGGCGTTTATGTTGAAGGGAACCCTTGCTTCATTGGTGCGAGAGAATGGTATTTGAGTGCAGATACAGAAACTCAAAGAAAAGCAAGCGAAAAATTTACTTGCTACGATGCCGCAAAAGTAGTATCAGAAATGCGCTCCTGGAAAGGGTATGAAAATACCTTTCTCGCAAAAGATTACCTGAAAAATTAAAAAAGTTCTTGACAATGCTACAAATCTGTGTTATATTATAGTTACAGAAACAAAGGGGGATTTAAAAATGTTGAAGCAGTATGAAGCTTATCTAAAAGCAGAACATAGAAGCCAGCGGACGATTGATTCTTATCTTGACACTTGTGCTAAGATGATGAACTATATTAGCAAGAAAGTAAGCGATGTTACTTATGCTGACTTAATGGAATGGAAAGGCACTTTAGCAAATTTAAGTCCTTCTAGCGTAAATCAGAAGACTGCGGCAATTAAGAACTTTTTCTCTTGGTGTCAGTCTATGGGATATACTGAAAGCAATCCTGCGGCTGATATGAAGCGTCTGAGAGCAAATCCTAAAGAAAGCATTTATATAGGCGCAGAAGAGATTGAAGCATTTCTGGGTGCTTGTAGAAGTATCAGAGATAAAGCTATGCTAACTGTCATGGTGAAAACAGGTGTTCGTCAGCACGAACTCGCGAGTCTCACAATTTACGAATACTTCAAGATGAGAAATGAAGGCTCTAATTTTTTAGTAATTGTTGGTAAAGGAAACAAGGAACGTAAGATTTACTTCAGTGATGAAGTTATGGATTTAGTTGATGAGTACGTCATTTGGAGAAATAACCATGCTGTCAATAGCGACCGGTTATTCTTGACCTTTGCAGGATTGCCGCTTAATGATTCTGGTATGAACAGAGTTATTAAGAATACAGCCAAAAGAGCTGGACTTGCAAACGCTGAAGAGTACACTTGTCATTCGTTAAGAAGGGCTTTTGCTACTATTAAATCAAACAATAATGTCCCTATTGCTATTATTAGTAAAGCGTTGGGTCATTCTAATATTGCAACAACCACAAGATACATTAAGACTAATGACGAGCTTATTGAAGCCGCCATGACAATGTAAGAACTAACGGAAATTGAAAGGAGTTAAATCATGCCTGAGAATATTAAGTATATTATCTCAAAAACAGAAAATGGGACAAAGTTCTATCTTTGTCCGCACGAGGAACAGTATCAATGGGAAGAAGGGAATCTGTTCAATGCTGTAAAGTTTTCTAGTGCGAGTTTGGCTAGAAACTACAGCAATGGTATTCCTAATGCTATTGTGCAAGCGGTTATCTGGGAAGATGATGTAGGATGTTTTGGTGGCTATAAGTTGAAAGAAAGTGAGTAAAAATTATGATATTTAAAACCATTAAATATGTTATTTCAAAAACAAAAGGAAAAACAAAGCTTTATCTTTGCTCGCAATTAGATAGAGGATGTGTAAATTTTTATTCTCTTTCGTATGATTTATATTATAAATGGGACAAAGATTTGCTTAATGCAATTAAATTTCCTTCGGTAATTTTAGCAAAAAAATATGCTAATAAAGTTTCTAGTGTTTCTAGTATTAAGATAGAACCTATAGTTTATGAAGAAATGAAGGTGGGCGTATGAGAGAACTTACAGAACGTGATGAAGGATTTGGGTTTTTAGCTCCATTTCTCAACGATTTTAAAAGAGCGCTAGACGAAGAAATGAAGTGCGATACTGGAACTGACTTCTTGTGGATGAATTATAGTGGTTCTTCCGGTTGGCATCGAGCTTTTATTGAAGCATGTATTGACAATGAAGAAGCAGATTTACTGATGTTTTACAAGAATCTTGAATGGTTTGAGTCTGACAAATTTGATAGTTTTTTGATTGATGTTGCTGTTTTTATTGGTGTTATTGAACATGATACAGTGATGTTTAATGAAACAAAAGATGAAAAGAACAGCAGTGAGATTAAAATGTTGAATGGTCTAGTTGGCGCAAGTCTTGTTTTATTAAATGAATGTGGATTTATTGTTAATAAAAATGATATGCTGATTTGCTTTATTTTTGAAAAAGACGAGGGTGATTGTTGCGGGTTTAACGAAATTACAACAAATTTATTCATTAACGAAGAAGAGTTGCGTAGAAAACCAATTATTACCAGCGTAGAAACAGAAAGAGACGTTGGCGATAATGAAGATAGACTTATTATCACTCTTTTTGAAGAGCAGAAGCAAATTGCAGAAATCAAGTCGATGTCTAGTAATGGACATGGTTGGAATTGTGGCGCAACTGTGACTCTTCGCTGTCTTAAAACAAATGAAAAGGAAGTTCTAACAAGTTGGTAAAACCTCTTGACAAACAAAAAGAAATGTGGTATAGTAGATACACTAAAGGTGGTGGTGATACACATGATTGTTGAGTCTGATAATTGTTGCGAGTTTTGTGGCAAAAAGATGTTGACTCAAATTTATAAAGAATCTTATGGAGAGTACAACATGTTTGATTTTTGTCCTGATTGCGACGGCAGACCTGGTGGAATGGCTTATGAAGATACAACGCGGCCTTTTGGCTATTTGCCTCCAGAAAGAATATACAAAGAATTACGAGAAGAATATTATAAAAATGATGATTGATAAAAGGAGAAATATTTAATGAAGGATGTTCTAAATCAGACCAAGACAAGTTTTGTTTGCGTCGGCACTGCTTATGAAGTGTCTCTGGAAGAAAAGGTAAATTCTAATGGTGATGATTGTATCATGGGCACAATCATTCTTCGTGTTCCTGGCGGTACTCAGAGATTTAGAGTGTATAGCAATAAGTTTTACAAGTCCGGCAAGAACGCTGGTAAGCTACATTATCTATACAATGCTCTCGTCTCTGCAAACAACTGGAACACTGAAATCAATGGCTATGGTGGCGAACCCACTCGTGTTATGCTGAAAGGCGAATTTGATATTAACGATTATGCTTCTACAACTTCCAATCGTGTTGTTTCTACTCTTGATTTCAAAACCAAGAGCATTACTCATCGAGTCCCTGAAGATACTGAAGACGGTATGATTATGGAGTTTGACGGTATTTGTACCAAGTTTGCTCCTGAGATTAAGGATGATGAAGAGACTGGGCGGCTTGTTGGTCAGTTTATGGCTGTTAATTACAATGGTCAAGTCATTCCTATCGACTTTGTGGTTGAAAAGGAGGGTGCGGAGCTAGTTGTAGACGGTGATAGCGAGATTGAGGCGCTATGCGTGGGTCAGACTAGAACTACTGTCTCTATGGATGTTCGTCATACCACTCAAGGCGTAGCAAAAGCTCCTGTCAAGAAGGCTGTTTTTGGTAAGTCTCATGGCCCGAAGATGGTTGATACTCCCCGTGAAATTGTTGAATATGTTCTGACTTCTTACGATTACGAAGCTGTAAGAGAACCAGAAGACGAAGATGAAAACTCTGTATGGATTAACCCCAAGACTATTGCAGAAGCCGTGAAACAGCGTAGGATTCATCTGGAAGAACTTGAGCAATCTCTAAAGGATGGTACTGCGGCAAAGTCTAATAACACTCAGAAGAAGGCTAATGCGGCTTCTAGCGCTCTTAATATGGCTAAGAACGCAAGCCGTCCTTCTACTCCTATTAACGAAGACCCCTTTAATGGTGTAAATGTTGAAGATGTTTTTGGTGGTCTAATGTAATTTAAAATTGTCCTGGTAGATGGGGTTATTTTCTATCTACCAGGACTATATAAAAAATAAATTAAGATAGGAGTTAAGTGATAGTTATGGCAAAAATTAACTTATTTGACCTTGAACCAGAAAATATTGTAGGGTCAATGGCAGGGCAAAAGTTGTATCTCTACTCTATGAATAATTGCGGCAAGACGAAGGTTGCTTCAAAGTTACCTAAAGCTCTTCTTATGATGTGTGAACCTGGTGGCAACGGTGTTAAATGCTTAAAGGTTCGTGTTGATAAGTGGAGTGTATTTAAGGATTTTGTCAATCAGCTTACGAGTGAAAAACTTGTTGTAGACCCCAATGACGAAAATGTTAAATTACCTCAATGGGAACTAATGCAACGTAAGATTCAGACAGTGGTTATTGATACTGTTGATGAATTGGTTGAATATGCTGAAACTGCAACTTGTCAGGAGTATGGAGTAAGCGACCTTTCTGAAATCACAGGAAAGGTCAATGGTTATTCTATTTATCGTAAGGATTTTAAAAAGCAAATCAATCGACTTTGTTCTTATGGATATACTTGTGTCTTTATTGGGCATGAGGAGAGAGTGACTATTACTGATGAACTAACTGGTAAAGAATATGAATTTATTCAGCCAAAGGGTAGTAGTAATGTGAAAGCATCTACTCGTTTTATTCGAGATATTTGTGATTTCTGTATTTATCTGAAACCCAATGGTATTGATTCTGCTGGTAACACTATTCTTTCTACTGGTATCAGCAAGCAAACAAAGCAGGTTTTTGCTCGAAGCCGCTATGATATGCAGACTTTGATTGAGCCATTTACTGCAAAAAATCTTGAAGAAGCAATTTTAAAAGCTATTGAAAAGACGGCAGAAGAAGAAGGTTCTGAAATCAATGAGTGGAAGCGTGATAGCAGTAGCTATGATAAGCATGATTGGCTTGAACTAATTAAGCCTTATTTTGCCGCCATTGGTAAACGCTATCCTGAAAAACTACAAGAAATTGTGATTACTGAAATTGGTGAAGGGCGCAAGCTGTCCGACATTCCAGAAGAAGACCTTGTTCCTTTGGAAAATGTTTTCAATAAGCTAGTTACTTTTGCCTGTGATAGAAATATTATTGTAGACTAAAAGACAAAGAGAAATGCGACAAGATTTGGTCTTGTCGCTTTCTTTTTTGTACAAAATAACGAATAATATCCCTTGACTTCTTGCTCATAATTTGTTATACTAAAAGCACAAACAAGGGGAGGTCAACGATATGACTGAACAAGAGTTTATAGAAGTTTGCAAAGAATTAACAGAATTGCTTGTTGCGGGTTATAAAGGGAAGTGCAAAGACATCTATCATTTTCGTGGAGAACATGTAGGATATGATGTTTGGTACAATTCTAAGACAGGAAATGTTCATTTCTTGTTGGATGGTGCTATTCAAAGTACAGATATTTGGTTTCCTGACGCAAAATATTTTAGAGGCGCGGTGCTTCTTTTGTATAGTAGACAAACTTTTTCTGCGGCAAATAATTTCTTGCACAGAAAAAAGAGACAAATGGAAAATTATTTTGAAAAAGGAGAGAATTAAAAATGAAACAAAAATTCGCTGTAAAAATGACCAACTTCCTGAACGCTTTTGACTATTATTACTATTTTGGCTCTCTGGGAACCACTCTGGAGGGCATGTACCAGGCAGTGAAGCATGGAAAGCTGAAAAAGTCCGTAGCTATTCGTATTCTGAGATATGGTCTGAATAAAGATATTCATTACGGCTATAACAATGCACAAATCAATGAAGTGGTATCTAATTTTAAGAAGGAGCTGAATGATGGCTGATTTTTTAAAGCAGTATTATAACAACTATTTCTTAGGCAGTTTGGATAGAACTCTTGCTTGCCTAAGAAAGAATGTGGAGGCAGGTATCCTTAAACCTACTGTTGCTGTACAGATTCTCAAGAGAGGATTAAAACAAGATAGATGCTTGGAGCTAACTAAAGAACAAGCTTTAACGATTGCAGGAGAGTTTCGTAACGAACTGAGAGAGAAAGGGTTGTGGAAGAAATGAAAAATGGTTGGGTTTTAAATATATCGAAAAATTCAGTTATTCCACGATGGACTGTTGGGAGAATACTAGCAAAAGAATCAGAACATTCTTGTGTTGAATGGTTTTATAAAAGCGGAAAAGTAATGATATGGACAGTGCCAAACAAATACTTTATCAAATGGAGAGAACCTAAATGGTAAAAGTAAAAACTAAAATTGGCTACAAATTTTTTGAGATGGATTTTCAAAAGATTAAATATTCTGAACGAGAAGAAGGAGGTTTAATATGAGACTTGTAGATGCAAATACAGCCCCTATTTATCTAAACAGTGCGGCTTGCGAACAAATCAAAAAAATGCCTACAGTTGAATTAAAGGTAGCACAAGAAGAAAGATGCGACCTATGCAGTCGTAAGAAACAACTTTCCGGGCAAGGAATAATGATGTCGGAAGACAAAATGAATTGTCATATTTTCATTATTCGTTATTGTCCTAATTGTGGAGCAAAGTGGTGATAAATGATGGCTAAACTTTCTGATATGGCTAAACTTTACGGAAATAAAGCCCCTTACTGTTGGACTGTTTATTCTGCTTTAAAAAAGCGTAAGTCAAAAAAAGACGGAAAAACAAGAAGAACTGCTGTTCAACTAACGGAAGAATGTGGAATTAGTTTTAACACTCTTTATTTGGCTATCGACCTTTTAGAAAAAGAAGGGTATATTAGCAGAACTCGCGCAGGAGATTTTAAGAGAAATACTTATGAAGTTCTAAAATAAGTGTTGACTTTGGGCGGCGAAAGTGGTATGATATATAAAGAAAGGAGGCGAAGGCAAATGGGCAAATCAACTTGCAAAGGTTGTGGCGAAAAGTTCCCAACAGAAACACGTTATATTGGAGAAAAATATAAGCAGTTAAAGTTCTGTTGCCAAGGATGTTATCAGGATTATGTCAAAGAGCATAGTAACGAAATTGATAGGGATGATTTAATTAAATACTTGGATACAATTTATGAAAATCCAAATTATAGGATGCTTGGAGCGCAAATCAAATATTTTCGAGATGAGTGTAATGTATCTAGCTTGGCTTTGAGACTCATTATAGAATATGCTATCAAATATGAAAATTATATTGTGCGGCAAGAAGATGGATTAGGCCAATTTTATCCTAGATACTATCAACCAGCCTTAGAGTTCTATAAAAAAATTGAAGAAAACAAAAAGTATGCAAGTGAGCATCCTGACTTGCTTACTCCTGAAGTTATTCGTGTAAAGCCCAAAAATAGTATGCAAAAATTTTTTACAAAAGCAGAACTAGAGCTTTGAGTAAGGAGTGTACGCAATAATGGAAAACACTTTATATGACAGAAATGCCGCGAGTGCGTTGTTGGGCTGTTTGATGAAAAATCCTGCGCTATTATTGAATCCTTCTTTTCCTTTATATAAAAAGGATTTTGAGTGCGTTGCAATGCACGGGATTCTTTTTATTTGTATCAGAGAACTTTTGGAAGCAGGAACTAGAGAAATTAGTGCCTTAGAAATTGATACCGTAGCAAAAACCAATTCTCAGTATTACGACATTCTTGCTCAAAATGATTATATTGGATATATTGATGCCATCAAAGAATTAGCTAATCATAACAACTTTGAATATTTTTATACAGTTGTTAGAAAGTATTCATTGCTTAGAGAAATGAAAGAAAACGGCATCTCTATTACTGATTTCTTTGACCCTATTACTGGACAGGCAACGAATTTAGAAAAATTTGAATCTATTACTCTTGAAGAAATGGTGGCAAGAGTAAACAACATAGTTTCAAACCTGAGAAATAAATACGATGTACGCTTTGTCCGCAATCAAATTTCAGTGGGCGAAGATACGGAAGGGCTACTAGAATTTTTTGAAAAAGCTCCTGCTTTTGGTGCTTGCTTACAAAGCGGAGTGTTAAGCACTATTGTTCAAGGATGGAATAGAGGACACTTATTGTGTCGCTCCGGCCCTTCAGGAGCGAGTAAAACAAAGCAGGGCGTGGGTGATTTATGTATGGTTTCCGCCACTGCCTATTACTCAGAAGAAGCAGGAGATTTTGTAGTAAATCCAAATTATCAAGGCCCAGGATTTTATATTCACACAGAAATGGATAGTAGAACAGAAGTTGAACCAGCATTTTTAAGTTTTGTTGCTTGCGTAGAATATAGAAAAATGAGAAATGGTTTGCTTACAAAAGAAGAAAGACTTCGTGTTCTTAAAGCAGGTGAAATTTTAAAAAAGTCAAATTTACAAATTATTGATATGCCTGAATACACTTCTGCTTCGCTAGAACAAAAAATTCGTGATATGGCTGAATTTGGTTGTCCTTTTGGCGTGTTTGACTATGTGGAATTAAACAGTTCTCTTGGTGCGGAGTTTAAAAGTATATCCAATATGCCAGTAAGAGAGGATTTGGTGTTAAAATCTTTAGTGACAGACCTTAAAGGTTACGCAGAAAAATATAATGTTGGTATACTTACTGGAACTCAGCTTAATGACACTTGGAAAGAAAAGGCTTTCCCTGATGAATCTTGTCTTTCTGGCGCGAAGTCTATTAAAAACAAGCTGGATGCGGGAACTATTATTATTCCTTTTAATCAAAGAAGAAAAGAAATGGAGTGTTTAAAAGCTTTTCTACCTAAACCTCGCTTTGGTGAACCTGCACCGATGATGCCTAATATGATAGAATATGTATATAAATCCCGTTTCGGCGTATACGGCGACGAAAAAGTTAAAATTATATATTATTTTGACAAGGGTACTTCAAGAAGATACGATTTCTTTTGTGCCGATGATAAGGATAAAATAGTAAATGTTCCTAAAACGGAATTAGAGCCTGGAGGTATTTATAATGCGAATGACGCAGAATGTGAAGCAAGTATTAAAGAAACTGTATGAATCAGAAATTCCGATTCCAAAACTTGATGGTCTTGATGAGACAAGTTTTTTGGCAGGTGTTCAGTGGCTAGGTATTTATATTAAGGCCGTAGCTGAAACAGGGAAATTTGATTTTACAGTAGAACAATTAGCTGAAATTGGAGGTTTGAGCAATGAAGAAGTTTAAGGTAGCTAATACGATTGCATGTATTTTAAATGGCATGTGTCTTTCTTATGCAGGAGGTCAGGCGGCATACTATGCCCAGCAAAATGAACTTCCTTGGTTTCTTGTGAGTATTGGTCTAGCTGGATTATTTACTTTCCTTCTTGTTGACCTTGTTCACATGAGGATTAAAAACTGGGAGGACTAATAGATGGAAAGACGGATAGTCTATTTGGATAGTGCAGCCACTATGCTTCCCACTTTTTGGTCAAAAGATTTTATGGGATACTCTGGAAATCCTAATGCAAAGCACAAGATGGGACAAATGGTGCGATATAAATACGAAGAGTGCAAACAGAGACTAAAAGATATTCTTGGAGTGTCCAGTGGAGAAATTTTCTTTGCTAGATGCGCCACAGAAATTGCCAATGAACTGTGGCTAGAATCTTTTTTGGGTAATAGAGGTCGTAATTTTGATATTTGGTGTAGCCCTTGGGAGCATGATTCATGTTATGTTGGTTCTTCTGAATTTAGCAAGGATAGAAATGTGTTTGCTACAGATTGTTATCAAATTGTATTTTGGCAATATGTAAATCACATGACAGGAAACCAATTTTTTATGGAGTTACCTAAAAAGCATGATAATACTTTGCTATTCAGCGACTTCACTGCGGCAATCGGCAAGGTTGAAATTCCAAAGATTGAAGGAAACTTTGACGCAATTTGGTGTTCTGGACATAAGTTTGGAGCAGAAGGCGGCGGTTGGCTTTGGGTATCTGATAAAACTTTAGATTGGTTGCCTGGAATCAAATATTCTTTTGGCGGCACTCCTAATGTTCCACAGATTGTGGCCTTGACAACTGCGACAGAATATGCTATAATGGGGACAAAGGAAAACTTTAAGCATTATGTTTTTCTTTGGACTGCGGTTCAAAATCAACTATTTGACGAAGGCATTGAGCATGAAATTATTGGAGACAACAACCTGCCTATTACTTGTGCTGTAATGACTCTACGTTTTCCTGGAATGAACGCAGATGCTCTTGCTACATATCTCAGCTACAGGAAAATTTATGTCTCTATGGGAAAATCTGCTTGTTCAGAAGATGATGATTTTAGAGCCTTGGAATCTTGGGGTTTGACCAAAGAGCAAGCAGAAGAGTGCATCCGAATTTCTTTTGACCCTGACAGCACAACGGCAGATACAGATGATTTTGTTAAAGCAGTGGCAGCGTTTAAAGAAGAATATTTAAATTAAGGAGAGTTTATTATGGGGCAGATTGATGTAAAAAAATTAAAAGCAAGTCTGTCCCTTTTAGATATTGAGCATGTAATGAATCAGCTTGGGATTCCTATGTATAGTAAGGGCAACAGAGAATGGATTTTCTATCCAGGAACTAAATACAAAGACCCTTATGCAGGGAAACCCAAGCTGTATTTTTATACTGATTCCAAAATATTCATAAGTTATACCGAGTCATGCTCTATGGATATTATAGGTGTAGTACAAAAAAGACTAGCATTACTGAATGAATCTTGCAGTTTCTTAGATGCAGTTAATTATATTCTTGAGACAACAGGAAAAGAGCCTACTGGTTTACATGGATTAACTAAATCTCCGTTTTATGATTGGGAAAGTGATTTAGGCAAATTTTCTAAGTTTGGCGGCAGAGGCAGTGGCTTAAAATGTTATGATGCTAGTGTATTGAATCATTTATCCCAATTATACCCTTTAAGATGGATTGATGAGGGTATAAGCTGGGACTCTATGAAAAAATATCGCATAGGCTTTTACGACAGAATGAATCAAACGACCATTCCAGTTTTTGGAAATGATGGCGGCTTGTTGGGGATTCGATGCAGGAATTGGACAGAAGATATGCTTGCACAAGCCAAATACATTCCATTAACATTGCTTGATGGAACAACTTATAAATTCCCTACACACAGTGTTTTGTATGGATTAAATTATAATTGGCCCACCATTGAAAGAAAGAAAGAGGTGTGGATTGCTGAAGGTGAAAAATCAGTCCTGAAATTAGATACTTGGTATGGAACAGAATCTTGTGCTGTGGCGATGTTTGGAAACAATTTAGGACTTCAAAGAAGACAACAGTTGTTAAGTCTTGGTGTGAACAAGGTTTTTTATATCCCTGACCATGATTTTGTGGGACTCGGAGACAAAGAATTTAACTTATGGACAACTAAACTAAATAAATTTTGTGAGTTGTGGCATGGATTTGCTACCGTCAACGTTTTGCTTGATACTAAAGGTTATCTTGGCGCAAAAGACAATGCAACTGATTATAATAAAGAAATTTTTACAGAGTTGTTGGAAAATTCAGTTCAAATGTGAGGAGAAAAAATATGAGCCTTTTTGTGGAATATCGTGGTGATGATTCTATTGTTATGAATTGTCCTCTTCCTAAAGTTGGAAGTATTGGAATGGTTGCTGAAGAAAAGGAAATTTTTTATAAAGTGAAGTTTCCTTACCGATGCTTTGATGAACTTGTAAAGAAAGAAGAACTAATTGTTACTTTAGTTAAGAGTCAATTTGTTGATACAGATTTATTCTTACTCGACAAGCTCAATGAATGGGCAGAAAAAGAGACAGAAAAGATGTTTGATAAGCTTATGGATTTTATGCAAAAGCATGGAAATGACAAAGAAAAAATTGAAGATATTTTTGGTGAAGAGTTAAGTGAAAAAATGTTTGACTTTTATAAGAAAAATAAATAAAAAGCGCTTGACAATTCTGAAAAAATGTGATATATTATAAATAGTCCAAAGGACAATATAATTTTTGGAGGTAACTTATGACATTTGTAGCTTTTACCAGTGAAGAACTGGCGACAGGCCCCCTAGCTGACATCTATCCTCGGCTAGGCAGTGTAGGAATTATTATTGGTCAAATGGATGATGAATATAATGTTCAGTTCTCTCCTGACTGTTTTGATGATGGCCTTCATAAAAGCACAGAAGAGTGTGCGCTAATTCTTGGTAGAGACGAATTTGAGAGTGCAGATATTTTTGCGGCACAGGTGCTAAATAACTACAATGTAGTTAATTCTGTTCCCACAGGCTCACTTGGAGAAGAATCTTGTAATTGCAATTCTGATTGTAAAACTGATTGTTGCAGTTATGATGAAAGAGAAGAAAGTGAACTTACAGAAGAAGATGCCGAAAACCTAGAGATTTATAAAATGCTTCTTCCCAAGTTCAAGAAGAATGGTTTTATCACAGAAGACAATAAGATTGAAGAAGGTCTTGATGTTATTAGAATGGTTTCTTTGGCCTATAAGAGTGCTTACAAGCGTGGGAAAGCAGGAAGACCTTTCTTTTTTAAGAAGGACAATCAAGATAGATGGAGAGAGATGGAGCCAAACGATGTTTACAACACTAGCCTTAGAGTTATGTATGTAAACAAGCCTAGTGAGGCTCAATATCCAGAAGGGCCTTGGGATGATGGAAAGGGCTATTTCCCGCCTGAAGGCACTGTCGGAAGAATGTCTCGTCCCGCCTGGGATGATGCCGAATTTGGCGATGAAGATATTTGGGTTCAATTTGAGGGAACCGAATACGAACATACTTGCTACGGACAGATGTTTGATTGTTTTCTTGTAAGAGAGGTAGATGAAGATGATTAAAATCATCAAAAAGCCTGAAGAAGTAAAGGAAGTTAAGTGTCAATTTTGCGGCTGTGTGTTAGAATACAGTAATGCAGATATTACTCAAACTACAAACGCATCGTCTAGTATTATTTGTCCGAACTGTGAAAACATCATTACACTGTCCAAAGAAGAGCATTTCAAACCTGATGTTTGGCCTGATTTTTACAGTTATGATGGGCCTAACGTAAAGCGTTTAACTGACGAAAAGATTAGTCAATATATTGACAAATGTGTTAAAAACACAATGCAAAACAAAGATATGGCGTGTATGGCCAGTGGAGATACTTTTGTTTTAAGTCTTCCTGATTGCGATAATTCGGGAGAAATTGAAACTATTTCTGTTATTGTTGCACAAGGGTACAAAGAAGGCTTGGTCTATGAAAGAGAGGGGCTTTGTTGAGATATAATTCCATATTAAAGGAATTTAATCCCAACACTTTTTTGACCGATTATCTGCAAGCAAAAGGCATCCAGGGTGGAGAGATTGGAGAATTTCTCCACCCTGACGAAAAAGTGTTGGATAATCCTTTTGATTATAAGAATATGAGTAAAGCTGTTGAAGAGTTATCTATTCTAAAACAAAAAAATGATATGTGGGGAACAAAGAAGATTGGTGTTTTAATTGATTGTGATGTTGACGGCATTATGTCGGCCTCAATCATTTCTGATTTTGTTCTAAAGTTAGGAATTAAACCAGAAAATCTCTATCTTTATGCTCACAATGAAAAGGCGCATGGTCTTGGCGCAGAGGGAGATAACCTTTGTGAAAAAATGATTCAAGATGAACTTGACCTTGTTTTCACTCCTGATAGCAGTAGTAATGACATTGGTGAACTTAAATTTTTAACAGAGCAGTCTATTTCTGTTATTGTACTTGACCACCATGAAGTTGAAACAGAGAGTAGCTGGGGAATTATAGTTAATCATCATCTGTCAGAAGGATTGAATAAATCTCTTTCTGGCGCAGGTGTGACAGATAAATTTGTTCGAGCTTTTTGTGAAAAAGAACAGCTTGAATATCCTGGTTATGAAGATTTTGTAGCAATTAGTCTAGTAAGTGATGTTTGTAACCTTCGGGTATTAGAAAATAGATGGTATATTGAAAAGGGACTAAAAAATATCAAACATCCTGCACTTAAAATGATAGTAGATAAATTCTGTCGCTATGGTGTCAGCCCAAAAGGACTGAGCTTTGGCTGTATTCCCCCTATGAACGCTCTTACACGGCTTTCAGGTACCCTAGAAACGATTGAACTTGTTAAAGCTATCATTGGTATCGGGGATATGGAACAAGCCCTTAAAATGCTTTCTAGGGCGCACAGAACGCAAAAGAAGACAGTTAAAGATATGACTGACGAATTGCAACCTAATATGGATAATACACACAAGGTTGCTGTAGGTTTTGCGGATGATGAAAACAGAAATTATATTGGGCTTGTTGCTAATAAAATTCGCTACCATTTGAACAAGCCTACATTCGTTCTGAGAGATACAGGAATGTCTTATACAGGGTCTTTGAGAAGTCCGATAGATTTGTTGGATATACTCAATGAAAGTGGTCTAGCGGTTTGTCAAGGGCATCAGAGGGCATGTGGAATTACCTTTAAGAAAGAAAACTATGACCAAGTTATTGACTTGATGGATAGTATGGATTTAGATGTAGACCCACCTGTTGACGTTGCCGCAAAAGCAAAATTGGGCGACCTAGATATTGATGTAGCACAGTTAATTGAAGATAATGATTTGCTTTGGGGCGAAGGTGTAGAGTTGCCTACATTTTACACTGAAGTAAAGCTAAATAAAGATGATGTTCATGTCTATAAGAAAAGAGCAACATTTATTAGAATAACCGGCGGAGATGTCGTAATGACACTACCTTTTGCTTCTACTCTGGATGAAATGAAGCTAACCGAATATAGTGAATTTACTTTACAAGCTGTTGTAGAACTTGAAGTAAATGAGTATAATGGTTATGTGAACCCTCAATGTAAGATTATTCAATACGAGGTTGTTCCTGTAGAAACAAAAGAATTTGAAAATTTATGGTAAAGAAAGGGAGAACAAAATGCGTATTAGAATGATGATTGACCTTGAAACGCCCCAGACGGAAGAAGAAATTAAGCAGGTTTATGCTAAGATGGAAGACTACGAAGCAAAGCTTGAACAGGCTTTCATTGAAGGTTGGAAGGATGAAGGAGCAAAGATTACAAACATTAACGCAAAGGCCGTGACAAAGTAATGGGCAACAATCAAAAAAATATTGATTTTGCATATCTTAATGCTGGAAATGCTTGTTATACATTAAATAAGTATCTTAACAAGTGGCTTAATCAAACAGATTTAATTTCTGATAATGATGAACATTTTCTAAAGAAGATTGTAAAAATTTGTTCTGATGTATCGCAAGCAGGATGCAACACTTTTAGCCGATCTTTTTGCACAGACCCTATTTACTACATGACTGATGGAGAGGCAATAAGAACTAGGTTTGAAGATATTATATCAAAGCTAGTTGATGTTGGTATCATTGGTGAACAGTATGAATATAATGAACTAAAAGTAGTTGACGATGTGTTAGTAAGTATTTGGCTAACTAATGCTATTACGACTTTTAATCCCGTACCTTCAGACAAAGAATGGTTTTGGCGTTTTAAATGTGAACCAAAGGAGTACGTTGATGGGAAATGCTGTTAATAGATTACTAAGGTAAAGGCAGGAGCAAATGAAGCTTAAAGAATTGTTTCTTTTTTGGTTTGGCGGCAGTTTTTATGTAACCTTAGAAGTTTTTTATCGAGGTTATAGTCATATTTCAATGTTCATTCTTGCTGGTGTTGTTTTTAGTCTTGTTGGCCTTTTGAACGAAGTTTTCCCCTGGGAGTTTGATTTAGTTTGGCAGGATATAATCGGTACTGGCGTTGCTTTAATTGGTGAATATTTTACCGGCATGTTAGTTAATGTCAAATTAGGACTAAATGTTTGGGACTATTCCAATGAATTTCTAAATTTAAATGGACAAATATGTTTGAAATTTGGTTTAATTTGGATTCCTTTGATTCTGTTAGCTATTGTAATAGATGATATTATTCGGTGGCGTTTTTATGGAGAAGAGCGGCCCAGATATTATTTGTTTGGTAAAATGATAAAAATCTAAATAAAACTTGACAAACCTCCTGTCTTGTGGTACAATAAATGTATCGAAAACAGGAGGTTTTATTATGCTGGTTTATCGGTTTGCTCCAATTAGTGGGCTATTTCATAAATGCAGTCGTTGTAAAAACAAAAAGAGCAACTGGAAACAATTTTACCGCAGTTGTTTTGACGAAAAATATATCTGGCTTTGTAGTAATTGTGTAAAATCTCTTTCAGCAAGAGCGCCTATTACACCAACTATAGAAGCTTTAAGTGTTTTATGCAAATTAAATGAACAGATTGGTATCTTTGTTAAAATTGTTTGAGGTGAATAATGTTAATATATAAAAGACTAAAATTATTTGAATCCTTTGGAAAAACTTGTAATGTATGTAAGTGTAGACCTAAATGGCGATTATATTTCAATAATGAAAAAACTGATTTTGTTTTCCTTTGCGAAGAATGTCTTCGTACACAACAAGGCAAGCGAGTCCCGCCAGAAGATATGCAGGAATTTGTTTTAAAAGTTAAAACGGTAGGTATGGGAATATTTGAGGTAGTATAATGAGTGAATTTATTGAATTTAACACATATCAAGAAGAATTAAAACGATGTGTTAAATGTAACAGACGGCTTGCTAGATTTAAAAGTATAAACGGCAAATGCTATTGTGCCCAATGTGTAGGTAAAGACCCTGCATTATTTGGAAAATGTTATTATGGTAACAATAAAGAAGATTTATACACTATTGCGCGACACGAATGTAGAGACAGTGTAACAGAAGACGGAGAATTGTTAGATTATGAGCAACAGATAAGGTTTTGCGACCCTAAGAAATTCTATTACCGACATGAGCCACCAAAAAGAGAGTGGTGGATAGTGACCCATGAATTTGATTGGGATTGGGACTCTGAGTGGGACGAAGGTAAAATGATTGTAAAATATTGTCCTTTCTGCGGCAAAAAATTGGAGGTTCTTAATGAAAACAGAGATAGCAAAAGAAATGTTGAGAATAGTCCAAACAAGATTGAATAATCGTGGAGTATTAAAGCCTATTGAATATAAAACACTAGAAATTTGTTGTGGGATTTTGAACGGTTATGCTATTGTAGAAAAGTGTGATGAGTTAGTTAGACAAGGAGAAAATGATGATTGGTGGGGTGAGGAGGATGAAGAATGGTAGATACTTATTTTTCACCACACAACCATAGTGATTATAGTAATCCAAGTTTAGGTTTTAGTGATTCTATTTGTAAAGTGAGTGGCTTGATTCAAAGAGCTTATGATATTGGTTTACAAGGTGTTGCTATCACTGACCATGAATCACTTTCTTCTTTTATTGAAGCATTAAATTATTATGAGTCAATGGAGCAAACTAGACCTTTTACTTTAGCTCTGGGCAATGAAATTTATCTTTTAACTGAAGAAGAGTATGAAGAAAATCGTTATAACAATGGTACGATTCCTTATTTTCATTTCATTCTTATAGCAAAAGATGATGAAGGTTATCGACAACTTTGTAGATTATCTACGAGAGCTTGGGAACGAGCTTATATGAAAAGTTGTTGGCGTAGACCAACTTTAATGGAAGACTTGGTTGAAATAATCCAATCAAACCAAGGTCATGTGTTTGGACTGAGCGCTTGTTTAGGCTCTCGTATTGACAAAATGCTTCTCGATAAAAACAAAGCATTATTTGAAAAAACTGGGCACTTGGCACAGATTCAACAGATTTTTGGTAAGGGTAATTTCTATTTAGAAGTACAACCTTCAGAAATAAAAGGAAATGAACAAAGCATTGTTAATACAATGCTTATGAAAATAGCTAAACAACTGGAACTGCCTATTGTTGTCAGTACAGATAGTCATTATTTAAAAAAAGATGATGCTATTATTCACGAAGTTTTTTTAAAAAGTCAAGATGGTGAAAGAGAAGTAAGTGATTTTTACGCCACTGCTTACATGATGGAACCATCTGATTTGCGAGAACATCTACGACACGAATTTAATGATGAAGAAATTGACTTTTTAATGTCAAATACAATAGAGTTAGGTCAACGCATAGGTAAATATAGTTTTAAACATAAACCAATTATTCCTGAAATTCCTGAAGAAAAAATTCCTGATTTTAAAACCCAACATACTTTTAAACAATATTATTCTGAGTATGAATATTTTGGTTATTATGCTAAAGAAAGTTTAGATATACATGAGCGTTATTTCTTTTATCAAATTGAGCAGGGGCTAAAGCAAAAAGTTGTATTGAAACACAAGGACGTAAAGACCTATATTGACCGGCTTAACACTGAATGGAGAGAACTAAAGTTAATTAGTGATGAATTAAATGGTTTTATGGTGGCGTATTACTCAACTATGAGTAAAATAGTAGACCTTATGTGGGAAGCTAATAGCATAGTAGGCCCAGGAAGAGGCTCTTCTTCTGCTTTTTAACTTGTTCTTTGTTGGACATTACAGCTATAGACCCTGTTCCGCTAGGTGACTATATGCCTTATTGGAGACATCTTAGTGCAGAAAGAAAGGCGGAGCTTCCTGATATTGATACTGACTCAGAACCCAGTAAAAAATACGCTATTATAGAAGAAGTCAAAAAGTTTTTTGGAGAAGATAAAGTTTTAAATGTTGCTACTTTTTCTTCGATTTCATCAAAAATAGCTATTGAAAAGGCTTGTCGTGGTTTAGGGATTGATGATACGACTGCGGCATATTTAAAATCTTTGATTCCTGTTAATAGAGGCAAAATTGCTAAACTTAAAGATTGTTTATACGGTAGTGATAAAACACCTGTGGTTCACGCTCTCGTCGAAGAAATAAAAAAATATCCTAATCTTGAAAAATGTGCTTTGGGATTGTGCGACATTATTTCTCAAAAAGGACTACATGCCGCAGGTCTTACGGTCAGCAATAAGCCATATACAGAATATTGCAGCATGATGAGAGCGCCCAACGGAACCCCTTGCACTTGCTACAATCTTTGGGACGCAGAGGCAGTAAGTTTAGTTAAATTTGATTTGTTGACGGTTGATGCTCTTCAAAAAGTTCATGGTGCATTAGACGCTATGGTAAATGATGGAACCATTGAATGGCAGGGCAATCTTCGAGACACATACAACAAATATATTCACCCAGACGTTATTGATTATGACACACCTGAGATGTGGGATTGTATCAATAAAATGTATTCTATATTTCAGTGGGCCACACCTTTGTCTGTTGCGGCATTAAAGCAAATTCAGCCAACAACTTTGTCAGAACTTTCAGCAGGAAACAGCCTAATCAGACTCATGCCAGACGGAGAAGGCGAAACACCTCTTGATACCTATGTTCGGTATAAAAATTATCCTGAACAATGGAGCGTAGAAGCTTCTGCGTATGGGCTTAATGAAGAAGAAAAATCAATCATAGCCAAATATACCAAAGACGCTCATTATCTTGCAGATTGTCAAGAAAAGCTTATGCGACTTTCTATGGATGAGCATATTGCTGGTTATACTCTAAAAGAAAGCAATCAACTTCGCAAAAGTGTAGCTAAGAAAGATGAAGCTTTGCAAGAAAAAGCCAAGCAACAATTTTATGAATACGGAAAAAAGCAAGGCACTAGACAAGTAATGCTTGATTATGTTTGGAATGTACTGTTTAGTAAATCATTTGGATATTCTTTTTCAAGCATCCACAGTTGGGCTTATTCAATGATTGCTCTTCAGGAACTAAACATTTTTTATCATTACGGTGCTATATATTGGAACATTGGTTGTTTGCTTACAGAAACAAGTGACGAAGGGTCTGGTTCTGGTGCAGATTACGGTAAGATAGCAAAAGCAATTTATAAAATGCTTGCATTTGGTGTAAATATTGTATCTCCTAATGTTAATGAGTCTAAAGATAACTTTACTCCAAACGCAAAGGAGAATACTATTTATTACGGATTAGCTACAATTTCTGGAATTAACTCTCAGATAGCAAATCAAATCATTTCTATGCGGCCTTATGATTCATTTTTAGATTTTTATCGCAAAAATACATTTCCTGGTTCTCTAGTTACAAAGTCTAAAATTATTCAACTAATCAAAGCCGGATGTTTTGATTGTTTTAACACAAATAGAATTAAAGTGATGCAAGAATATTTTTGTTTATCTACGCCACAAAAAACAAAGCTTACAACATCTAATCTGCCTGAGATGATTAAAATTGGTGTTGAAATTCCAGAAGAACTTATCAAACCTTATAATTTTAAAAAGTATGTTTGTCAAAAGCAATTCTTTTACAGTATACATCCTTTGTCTAAATCTAAAAAATTATATAAAGTAGACACTACTGTAATGTCATATTGTGAGGAATATTTTATATCCGTAATGAAAGAAGGAGCAGATTATTGGTTTGTTGATAGCAAGGTTGTTATTTGCGACAAATCTATTGACAAATGCTTTAAACCTGTTTTTAATATGTTAAAATCTTGGCTACAAAGACCTGAAACAATCAAAGAATATAACAAAAAGGCTATCATTGCTGCGTACAACACATTAGATTGTGTAGATGTTGATAGATGGGCAATGCAATCTACAAGCTATTATCATAACAACGGACATGAATTAAAGAATTTAGATTTTAAGCGTTACGGCATTAGTAGATTTTCCGACCTTCCAGAAGAACCAGTGTTTGTTGAAAAAAACTTTGGACAGCGTTCTTGGCGGCAATACGAAATTAGTGCCATAGCTGGGACATTGATTGCTAAAGATGATACTAAACATATAATTACTTTGCTAACCACCAATTATGATGTAGTAAACTGTAAGCTTACTAGAGAAGCCTATGCTCATTATAAACGAGTGATTAGTTCTGGTAGCGGAAAAGAAAAAGTAGTATATGACGATGCCTGGATTCAAAGAGGGTCTTTGTTAATTGTTTGCGGCTATCGAAATGGTGACGATTTTAGATGCAAGAAATACAAAAATAGTGTATATGACCATCAAATGATATTGATTAAACATGTATATGAAGATGGGAGCGCAGACTTGCAGACAGAAAGGGTGTTGATGGAATAATGAAATGTGTTTGGTGTGGAAAAGAAGCTATAGGGATGCCCCTGGTTATGTTTGGACAAAGAGTGGGCGACACTTATATTTGTGCATCT
>OBSA01000086.1_pt1 | contig 28876 bp, 51 predicted proteins | sample 1501291 | NCBI WGS metagenome assembly OBSA01 (sample SAMEA3360679, study PRJEB22359) | human gut metagenome | biome: ENVO:urban biome; feature: ENVO:human-associated habitat; material: ENVO:feces | place: Bangladesh | collected 2011 | reverse complement strand
TCAGTTTGCAAAAAGGTTTCATTTAAGCATTAGAGCTGTTCAATCTTGGGAGCAAGGAAAACGAAATATTCCAGACCATGTTCTGTATATGATACAGAAAATATTAGAATATGAAGAAAGGATGAAGTAATATGTTAGAAATAGTATCTAAGAATAACAATCTATATAATACATTAGACACCGATGATGGTGTTGTAGAACCATGTTTATTTTTGGATGTTATTTCTGCAATGCAATCAGGGGTAGATATTAAGGGTGTTTCTCTTATAAATGATGAATATATTTTTGAGATTGATGGGTTAAAAGCTCATAAAGTTATAAAAGGTTATAAATTCAGATTATATCCTAATAAGGAACAACAGACTTATTTTCAAAAATGTTTTGGCTGTTGTAGATTTCTATGGAATCATATGTTAGCGGATAAAATAGCTTATTATGATAAGTATAAGGAAAGTCTTGATACACAACCACCTGTATATAAGGCTGATTTTCCATTCTTAAAAGAAGTAGACAGTTTGGCTCTTACAAGTGAGTACAGAGATTTGAATACTGCTTTTAAGAATTTCTTTAGAGATACAAGTGTAGGTTATCCAAAGTTTAAAAAGAAACATGATAACCATAAATCTTACACTACTTATAATCAGAAAGGTTCTGTATCTATTGTAGATAAACATGTAAAGTTACCTAAAATTGGCTATGTAAAGATGAAACAGTCACAGTCAGTTTTAGGGCCTATTAAAAATGCTACAATATCACAGGTTCCTAGTGGAAAATATTATATCTCATTTAATGTAGAAATATGGGTACAGACACTCCCTTGTACAGATAAAGAATTAGGATTGGATTTAGGTATTAAAGAATTACTTATTACATCTGATAAGGAACATTTTGAAAATCCTAAGACATTATATAAATATGAAAAACAGCTTGCAAAACTACAAAGACAGTTAGCACATAAAAAGAAATTCAGCAATAATTGGTATAAGCAAAAGCATAAGATTGCTTTACTACATGAGAAAATTACAAACATCAGAAAAGATAATCTTCATAAAATTTCTCACAAACTTATCATGGAAAACCAACTGATAGCTAGTGAAAATTTAAAGATTTCTAATATGATTAAAAATCATCATCTCGCAAAAAGTATTGCTGACGCTTCATGGTATGAATTAACAAGACAATTAGATTATAAGTCTGATTGGTATGGTAGAATGTATGTAAAAATAGGTACATATTATCCAAGTTCACAGATTTGTAATTGTTGTGGGTTTAAAAATCCTATTACAAAAGATTTAACTGTAAGAAAATGGATGTGTCCACAATGTGGAACCATACACGATAGAGACGAAAACGCAGCCGACAATATTCTTGCCGAAGGAAAAAGAATAGCCGAAGCAAGGAACATAACTAGCAATTCTGACGAGTTTCAGATTGCTTCGTAAAATAATAGATAATAATTGTAAGGTTGGGCGAACCTGAACATATACGCTTGTGGAGATAGTAGGTTACGAGGTCGTAGAAGCAAGAATCCCAGAATTTTTAGATTTGGGGAGCGTCAATTGTAGCAATCAGTATGATACAATAAAGGGGGACTTAAAATGCTTAATATTTTTATGACTTGCATATTTGTTTGTACACTTGTTATTATATTGATGATTTTGTTTATGATAGCTTTTCGTACAATTTTTGAAGAAAAAATAAAAAAGCTACGAGTTCCTAAAATCAAATTTAAAGATTTCAAGGTGTGGTTTTTGCTTTGTCCAGAGGCTTATGTTTTAAAAGACAACACCATATACCGTTTCGGTCTTGAAGATTTTCGTTTCAGTATCATTGATACCATTCGATACAAGTTTTGGAGAAAAAGAGAAAACTATCGTCATGCTAAAGAAAAAAATACGGAACAGATTCACATGCTCTTGTCATACGTCAAGCATGATATTGAAGAGTATGAAATTAAGACAAGAAAGGAGATTGAACGACTTGGATGATTTTTTTGATATGATTGCCACAACGAAGCTAGAAAAAATTGAAGTAAAGTGTAAACCATGTAAGGAACTTTATTTTGATGCCACTACTGGATACAGAGTTATGGCATGTATCCCTGTTGGCCCCCCTCCAAACGGTCTTGAGCTTAATAAATATGGGAATTTTAGCGTTTCTGGAAATGGATTAACTCTTCTAAAAGAAGGTGTTCCTATCAATCTCAAATTAACAGAAGCTAAAAGCAAATATTCAGCGTCTTATAATTTCGTTGGACTTCCTGATTTAAGCATGGAAACAGATAAGGTACACGTCAATAGAGATGGCACGATGAGTATCTTATGTAGCTTTGCAACAAAAACACAAGCTCAACATGTCATGGATGCTTATCCCAATTTTGTAGATATGGTTTTGAATGGCGAAGAAGGTCAGTTGGATTACAAAAAAATTTATAACGTAGGAAAGAAACGGCTCGAAGAATATATTTACAAAGTAAGAGAGAATAGCGGCGCAGTTCCTTTCCTGCCTTTCTTGCTGAGTATTGGTGTTGCCGACTATGATAAAGCTGTTGAGATAACAAAAGATTATTCCAACCCTGACAATATGATTTATGCTTACAGTCGCGACCCATATAGTTTTATGATTGAAAGCATTAAATATTCTTTTGAAACTTCTGATAAAATCATTATTGAGCATGATGAGAAAATGGCAGAATCAAGAGAGCGTTGCGGCTGGGCTTTGTCTACTATTTTAAAACAAAATGAAACTGAAACTGGTGACACTAGAATTGAAAAAAAAATAGTTGAGCAAGCCTTAAAAATTATGATTCCAGAGGCCGCACAGTGGTATGAAGTTGGCAAAACTTTAAGCAATACAGTGGAACATGAAGGTTGGCTTTCTCGTTCTGAAACATATTACGCAGAAAAAAATATCGCCGATTTCATTAAAAATAGAATTGACAATTCTGAACATGTTGATTTTGAATGGCAAAATTTTGTACAAAGAGAAGAAGGTAATCTCACAGAAGAACAGAGTAAAATTCTTCAACTAATGTGCGATAACGATGTTGTTATCCTTACTGGTTGTGCAGGAAGTGGTAAATCATTTACCACTAAAACTATCATTGATTTGTTAGAATCTAAGGATTTTACTTATCAACTTTTGGCCCCTACGGGAATAGCTTCTAAAGTGCTTTCTACTGCAACGGGTAGACCAGCTTCTACAATTCATCGCTGGGCTGGTGCTGGCGACCCTAGAGATGTTGATTACGTTGTTGTTGATGAGCTTGGTATGGTTAGCGCGGAAGTATTAAAAATGCTAATCAAAGTTATTCCACCTACTTGCAAGATGATTTTGGTGTTCGACCCAGCTCAGTTAATTAGTATTGGCGCAGGGAACGTTGCTAAAGATTTAGTAATGAGTCGGAGAGTTCCTATTGCTATGCTCACAAAAGTCTTTAGATACGGTATCGGTGGCATAGCAACAATAGCCACAGACTTCCGTAAAGGCATTGTAAGTCACTTAGAAGAAGAGTTTGATGATTTTAAGTATTACAACACTAATAATGTAAAGGAACAATTTGAAGGCGTTTTAGAAGCTTATCAAGGGTATTTAAATGATGGTTACACAAGAGAAAACATTCTAATCATCTCTCCATTTAACGTAGGGGAAGTAGGCACAAAAGCTATCAACTTGGCGATTCAAGAAAAGTATTCTCTTGGACAAGAACTTGAATACAAGACCAACTTTGATGGAAAATTTAGAATTGGCGATAAGGTTATTTGCAATAAAAACACTTATGATGCCAAAGTAGCAGAACAAACAAGTAGCGGATATGGATTTTCATTAAATGGTTCAGGCAAGTGCGAAACTACTTGGGTTTTCAATGGCGACCAAGGTATTGTACTTGGCGATTTTTACGATGATACAAGCAGAAGTAATTGTATTGTTGTAGAATTTGATTGTGGCATGGTTGCTTTTAGTCAAAAAGAATTTCAAAAATTATCATTGGCTTATGCTTTGAGTTGTCATAGGGTTCAAGGTTGCGAGTCACCTGCTGTTATTTTTGTAGCCAACAGTCAGCACAAGAGGCTTTTGACCAACAATCTTTGTTATGTTGCCGTGACAAGAGCGAAAAAACACTTGACAATTATTGCGGACTATGATACAATAGAAGAAGCGTTAGGAAAACACGAAGAAACAACTCGCAACACCTGGCTACAAGAAATGATGCAGAAAGGCTGGAAAGAAAATGACCAGAAGTCAATTTAATGAGGTGCTTCTAAAAAGTAACGAAATTTGTGCTTTTGAAGACATCTTTGGCTATAATCGAATAGTGACACATTACGACAAAAATAAAGACAGAACAACATTGTATTGTATCCATTACGAAGACCGAGGGGATGGATATGGATATAGACCAGAAACTATTGAAACTTTAGTAAAATTTCAAGGCAGAAGAATATTGACATTTGCACCAATAGAACGAATCAAGGAGGACTAATAATGAAAATTTTGGTGGATGAAATGCCTAAGACGCCCAACGATTGTATCTTCTGTGAGGGCTATGTGCCAGGAGAATATCATCCTGAAACAAAAGAATATGATAAAGGGTATTATCGTTGTTTGTTAAATCCTTTTGAAGAATGTAGAGAAGTCTGCACTATGGACTTCATTAAAAAGGAAAAAGGAGAACAACATTATGAAGAAAGAAATTGAATACAAGGTTTATAAAGAACAGGGTATAGTAGTTGCTATTGCAAAAGATTGCGTGTATGATGCTATCAATAAATTCAATACAAAGTATGTTAAGACAACTTCTTCTTATTTACACATTAGTTTTGGTAGTCTTTTCAATTTTCCCGACCTTCGTTTCTATATGCCTAATACTATTAGAGCTGTTGCCAGACTTCATCCCAAAGATGAGTGGAATGAATACACTGGCAAGGAAATTGCTTACAAGAAGCTGTGCAACAAGTACGAACAGGCCATTGCGAAGCGCATGAGAAATATCTTTGATGTTCTGCGTGGTGTTCTTGATAAGGCAGATAAGAAGCTGTTCTACTAAGTGGAGCAAAGTTGGATGGTATAACGAGGCAAAAAGACTGGTATAAAGCGCAGCATGAAGAACTGTTAAAGAAACAATCTGAGGAGGATATGAAAAATGGCTGACGAGAACAGAAATGATTTAGTGCTTAGTCCGAACGAGTACGCATACGTCTTAGACACAACAAAGGGGCAAGTAAGTGTTTATGTAGGCCCGAATAAGACAAGCCTTTCTAACTCCGATAGGCTTGTACAGTACAATCATAATACGAACAGATTTGAGCCTTGCAAATATGATGTAGCTACAAAGCTTGCAGTAACCGCTCCCGAAGGCTGGTATATGCTCTTAAAGAATCCTGAAAAAGATAATAAACATCCTGCTAGTGGAACAGTAGCGGCGGCTCCTGATACAATTTGTGTGGGCAAGAAAATCAATGTTAAAGGGCCTTGTAGTTTTGCTCTTTATCCAGGACAGGTTGCTAAAGTTATTCAGGGTCACACTCTTCGTTCCAATCAGTATTTACTTGTCAGAGTATATGATTCGGACGCGGCAAACCAAAACGAAAAGAAAAAGAAATATACTACGGGAGACCTTATGGTGATTAAGGGTGTAGATTGTTCCTTCTACATCCCTGAGACTGGATTTGAAGTTCTTCCTTACAACAACAAATATGTTCGTGACGCAGTTACTCTTGAACGTCTTGAATACTGTATTCTAAAGGACGAAGACGGAAATAAGCGTTATGTGCATGGCCCAGATGTTGTTTTTCCAAAGCCAACCGAAGTTTTTGTAACCCAGGGTGATTCTGTCAAATACAAGGCAATCGAGCTGTCTGAGATTTCCGGTGTGTATGTTAAAGTAATCGCAGATTATTTGGATGATAATAAGGTTGAGCATCATATTGGAGAAGAACTATTTATTACTGGCGCAGACCAAATGATTTATTATCCTCGTCCTGAACATGCCTTAATTAGTTATAGTGGGAACAATGTGTATCATGCCATTGCAATTCCAGAAGGTGAAGGGCGCTATGTAATGAACCGCATTACTGGTGAAATCAAGACAGTTATTGGCCCTAAGATGCTTCTACCAGACCCTCGCACAGAAGTGATTGTAAATAGAAAGCTTGCGAAAAGCGAATGTGAGCTTTGGTATCCTGGAAATAAGGAAGTCTTAACACATAATGGACATGCCAATCTAAGTGCCGTAGCTTTTGATACTTGCGCTAATGCAACAGCCAAGGCATTATCTTCTTCCGCATTAAAGGATTGTATTAGCACATCTAATTTGTCCGATAGCGTAACTAATGAAGCGGCCACATTTAATAGAAATACTAAGTATACTCCGCCTCGCACGATTACATTAGATAACAAGTATTCTGGTGTTGTGTCTATTGATGTTTGGACTGGATATGCTATCAACGTTGTTTCTAAGGACGGCACAAAGAAAGTAGTGTGTGGCCCACAGACCGTTATTCTGGATTATGACCAGACGCTAGAAACTGTTTTTGATGCATCTGGAAAGAAAACTGTTTTCTTGCAGTATCAAAACAATCGAATTTATGACAAGCTAAATGTTGAAACTTCCGATTTTGTTCCCGCATGTATTGATGTAGTGTATAATGTTGATTTTGACCTTGAACAGAAAGACAAATGGTTTGCAGTAAGTAACTATGCAGATATGCTAAAGAGCAAGATGAAGACAAACTTTTGCCGCAAGATTAAGAGTATGCAGGTGCAAGAGTTTTATGATTCTTATTCCGATGTATTGTATAATGTTATTGACAATAATAATGTATTTGATAACAATGGAATGATTGTCTCCAATATGGATATTGTGTCTTTCGAGCTAGATAGTTCAATTCGTGAAGTATTAGACGCACATAAAAAAGATGTGATTAGAAATAATCTAAATGTTATGAGAGCGCAGTCTAATTATGATACCGAAAAGAAAGTATTAGATTTTCAGAATTTGCTTGCGAAGCTAAGTCATGAAGCTGAACTGGCAAAGATTGATATGAACATGGCCGAAGAAGCTAAAAACCATGAAGAGAAAATGGCTACTATGGCTTTTGAGGAAAATATGAATAAGAAGCAGTTGGAGTATAAGCGTGAGAATGATGCGCTTGAAGATGAGTTGTGTGCAAAGCGCTTAGAGCGTGAGAAAGCACAGAAAGAACAGGAACTAGCTCTTCGGGCCAAGAGTCTTGAGCAGGAAGCAAAGGCCAAGGAAGCTTACGCGGCAACTGTGGCAAGTATCATTCAGGCAATCTCTCCTGACCTTATTGCGGCAATGCAAGCCAATAGTAATGCGGAAACTCTACAGCAGGTATCCAAGGCTATTGCACCTCTGGCTATCGCAAAGAACGAGGGTGTGGCCGAAACTATCAACACTCTACTTCGTGGAACGTCTTTAGAGAATGTGTTTGACAGTCTTGTTAGAAATTATGGGAGGGTCGATAAATGATGGAAACATATTATGCCATTTATGATGTAAATAAACAAGAATACTTTGTTGCAAGTGGCCCTCTTGTGGTTGAATGGTCTAGTTCAGGACTTCTTGCAAAGTGGTTTTGTTCTAAATTTGCGGCTAAAATGTTTATTAGAATGGATAAATGGTTGCAACGTAAAAATACTCTTTGTATTGTGGTGGTTGCCAAATTTTGATATCAAAAATGCTTTGTTCGCATTGGGAAAGAAATACAAAAGGGGTGAGTAGATGTTTGGAAGAAAAGTGACTGATATTCCAGCGGGAGAACAAGTTGTGTGGGATACGCTTGCGTATGCGTGGAATAAGTTTTGTGACTTAAAGCAAGAACATCCGCAAGAACAAGAAGAATTTATGCGAGGGATTCACATGTGTCAGTGTGTGCTTGGTATGCGCTTGAATCGCAAGAATTACCCTGATATTTTTTATAAGATGCCTTAAAATAGTATAAAAATGTGGAATGTAGGCTTCAAAGTAGCCATCATCTAAGGAGTGCGTAACAGCTCACCACATCAAGAAGGATATTGTATGAAACATAAGATTCATTTTGTTGTATATTTTATTGGTGGCGTATTGTCTAGTGTGTTGATTAAGAAGTGTGTGTTCGCGGCAACAAATAATATCTTTTTAGCGTTAATTGCATTTTTCATTTGGAACATTTGGTATAATATAACCATTGCACATGATATATATAGAGAACAATAAAAGACAAACAATGACTGATTACATTGATAATGTGGGAGAAAGGAAGGACGGCAATGATGATTGATATAGAAAAGAGAAAAAAAGAAGTTGCCGTAACGTTGGATAAATTAGAATTAGATATTAAAACATTGCAGGATGATATTTTGAGACTAAGAACAGACATAGCTAATGTGGATGAAAATACAGATTTAAAGAAGTTTGATGAAGAACATAATTTAGAACGCAATCTTAAATATATAAGATTATATTGGATAACGAAAAATGGCTAAATATATTGAATTAGATGTAGCGAAAAAAGCATTTCAAAATATGGACGCGGGACGCAAACACGGTTCGACGCTACTGACGCCGGAAGAATTTGCAGAATACTCGATGAACTTCCTGCCGCTGATGTAGCCCCAGTGAGACGTGGGCGGTGGTTGGAAGTCGATTGTTTTGATATTGGTTTTTACTGTGGATTTCTCAGCGAGGCGATAGCCGCGCCAAAACTATACAAATACTGCCCTAACTGTGGAGAAAAGATGGAGGTGCAAAATGATTGATGTAGAAAAAAGAAGGAAGAACTTTATACATTTTTAGTTGAGTTAGAACAAGATATTAAAATTTTACAAGATAATATCCTAAAAGTTAAAGAAGATGTAAAGGATATAAATTCAGAAGAAGAGCTGATAATGTTTGCTGATGAGACTGATATAGAATATGGACTCAAGCACATAGAACTATATTGAAGTGGGGTGAAATTTAATGAATACTGCATCAATTCAGTATATTGTGTGGCGCAAAGCTCCTTGCTTCAGCTATAAGGATATAAGCCACACCGTGTTCCTCTGTAAAAGATTGGTCTTGCGTTAGATGGCTTAATGTAGCATAATGATTTCATAGAACATAAGAATAACAACAATATGTGAGGTGTCGAGATGGAATACAGCTACAAATTTCGCATTTACCCATCCGTAACACAAGTACAGCAGATACAACGGACGTTTGGATGTTGCCGCTTTGTTTGGAATTACTACCTTGCAATGCGAAAAGACATTTATAAGCAGGACAGAAAGACGATGAATTATTATGCCTGTTGTAAAGATATGACGCAACTCAAAAAAACCTTATTGTGGTTAAGAGGGGTAGACGCTACCGCCCTACAATCTTCTCTACAGAATTTGGATATAGCTTATCAGAACTTCTTCCGCCGTGTCAAACAAGGCGAAAAGCCTGGGTATCCAAAATTCAAAAGCAAGCGAAATCGCCAGCAAAGGTATAAGAGTAAGTGCGTTGGTAGCAATATCAAAGTCCTAGACAAGGCAGTGCAACTCCCCAAACTGGGCAAGGTGAAATGCCGCGTCAGCAAGCCTGTCAAGGGGCATATCCTGTCCGCAACTGTCAGTCAGAATCCAAATGGAAAATACTTTGTTGCCCTGTGTTGTACAGATATACAAATAGAACCGCTACCATCTACAGGGGCGGTGGTCGGCATCGACATGGGGTTAAAAGCACTTGCAATCACCTCTGATGGCGTGGAGTATCCGAACCATAAGTTTCTATCCAAAAGCCAGAAGAAACTTACAAAACTCCAACGGCAACTCTCTCGAAAAACAAAGGGGAGTAACCGCTGGGATAAGGCAAAGCAAAAGGTTGCACAGCTACACGAACGGATTGCAAACCAAAGAAAGGACACGTTACACAAGCTATCCACAAAACTCATTCGTGAAAACGACATCATTTGTATGGAAGATTTGGCCGTCAAAAATATGATTAAGAATCACAAACTAGCAAAGTCTATTGTAGATGCTTCATGGGGTGAGTTTCGCAGACAACTAACCTATAAGGCAGAATGGTATGGCCGGGAGCTGGTTGTCATAGACAGATTCTATCCTTCCAGCCAGCTTTGCTCCGCTTGCGGCGCACAGTGGTCAGGAACCAAGGATTTGTCCGTCCGGGAATGGACTTGCCCAAAGTGCGGCACGGTACATGATAGAGATGTTAATGCGGCGAAGAATATCCTTGCAGAAGGACTTCGCGTACTAGCATAAGCTCAATATTTATGGTAGGGCGGGACACGCCCGAACTTATACGCTCAGGGAGACTGTGTAAGACCCGTCTATTTGGTGGGCTACGGTCAGTGAACTGAGAATCCCCTGCCTTTAGGCATGGGGAGTGTCAAGGATATAGATACTAACAAGACTTATATGTGTATCTATGGAGACAAAGATGTTTTTACCAAGTACGAAAACATGGGGCCTTTTGCAATGAGAGAACACGAGATTAACAATAATTTACATCTTTGTTCATATTGAGTTCATATTTATGTGATATAATACAATAAAAAGAAAAAGGTTGTTGGCGTAGGAACGACAACTTAATTTATATAAGGAGTGATATTTATTGGTACAAGTAATCAAACGTAACGGAGATGTTGTTGATTTCCAACGTGACAAAATTTCTGTTGCAATTCAAAAGGCGATGAAAGAAGTTAGAGATGAAATCAATACTTATGAAGTTAGAGCGATAACTGATAAAGTAATTAACTCTATTGAACAGCGAAAAGAAAATATTAGTGTAGAAGAAATTCAAGATATTGTAGAACGTGCGCTTATGACTAGCGGCATGAAAGATGTAGCAAAGAGTTACATTACTTATCGTTATTTGCATGGTCTTATTCGAGAATCAAACACTACTGATAAGACTATTAAAGAACTTATCAATGGTGAAAGTGAATACTGGAACAGTGAAAATAGCAACAAAAACCCAACACTTGTCACCACTCAAAGAGATTATATCGCAGGAATCACAAGCACAGATATTGCTAGACGTTTTTTACTACCCAAAGATGTTGTTGAAGCACATGATAAGGGCATTATTCATTTCCATGATATTGACTATTTCTGTCAAAAGTCTCTAAGTAACTGTGAATTAGTTAATCTTGAAGATATGCTTCAAAACGGCACAGTTGTTAATGGTGTAACTATTGACAAACCTCATAAGCTTCTCACTGCCGCCACTATTGCAACTCAAATTATTGCAGCAGTAACTAGCTCTACTTATGGTGGTTGTACTATTAGTTTATCTCATTTAGCTCCATTTGTTCGAGATAGTTATAACATTTATCTAAAAAAGTATAAAAGCAGAGGGCTTTCGGAAGAAGAAGCTATTAAATGGGCAAAAGAAGACATCAAAAAAGAGATTGAAGATGCTGTACAAACATTTAATTATCAAACAAATAGCATGACCAACACTAATGGTCAAGCTCCTTTTTTATCAGTATCAATGTACTTAAATGAAAATCCTGAATACATCAAAGAAACTGCGGCTTTGATTGAAGAATTTTTCCATCAAAGAATTTTGGGCTTCAAAAACGAAACTGGACATTATGTGACGCCAGCTTTTCCTAAACTACTTTATTTTCTTGATGATAATAATATTACAGAAGACTCAGAGTATTGGTATTTGACTGAGCTTGCCGCAAAATGCACCGCAAAGAGAATGGTACCTGACTATATCTCTGCAAAAATTATGCGACAAGAGAAGATTGATAAAAATGGAAATGGAAACGTCTACCCCTGCATGGGTAAGCGCAAACTTAGCTCATGTAAAACCCTTATGAACCTTGCTAAAGGGTGTATGGATTAAAAGCCATGCTAACGGATAGGACTCTGAAAAGAGTTGAGTCCGTGCTAAGATTTATCGTAATAAAAAAATAAATGAGAAAGGAGAGTTAATTTTGACAATAGAAGAATTTAATAAAGTTACGGATGAATATATTCCGCTAAAAAGCATGAATAATAAGTTTGGTATAAATAAATATGCAAAAATCATCAATTTTCAAACAGGTAAAATTATTCATACTTATATTGGCGTGGATATGTATGAACATGTTGTTCTAAATTATAAAGGTAAAAAATACAGAAAGCGTGTTCATCGGTTAATGGCAGAAGCCTTTCTCCATAACTGTAAAGTTGTTGACCACGATGATACCATTAAAAATCATAATGTTCTTTGGAATTTAAATCCAGTGACACATTCTCAAAATATTGCTAAGGCATATAAAGAAAACGATTACAAAAATCCTCATAAAGGCCGTGGCATTTGGGTTATTGCCGAAGACAAAATTACCAAAGAGCGATATTTTTTCAAAAGCATGAGAGCTTGCGAAAGATTTACAGGAGTGGACAGGCATCGAATTAAACATTTCCTTAAAAAAGAACGAACGAATTTAACTAATTATGATTTTTATTACGATGAATAAAGTGTATCGACTATTTTCGAGGGAAAAACTCGGCGGCGGTAGTTTGTATCGCTGGTACGATGAGATATTAGCACTCATTGGAAGCGTAAGGGCATTGAAAGATGAAGATATAGTCAGTGCCAATGGTGACATTGGATAAAACGTGCAGAAGCTTCCTTACTCCTTATGTAGATGAAAACAACAAGCCGAAATACTATGGAAGATTGAATCAGGGCGTCGTAACAATCAACCTGCCGGATGTAGCGCTTTCTTCTGGTGGCGATATTGATAAATTCTGGAATCTAATGGATGAACGATTAGAACTTTGTCATAAAGCACTGCAATGCCGCCATGAACGCCTAGCACTAGCAACATCTGATGTAGCTCCTATTCTTTGGCAACATGGAGCTTTAGCAAGACTGCCTAAAGGGGCGTCCATTCATTCTTTGCTTCATGGGGGTTATTCTACGCTGTCTCTCGGCTACGCAGGACTATATGAGTGTGTGAAATATATGACTGGGGAATCTCATTCACATGGCGAAGGATTTGAATTTGGCGTCCAAGTCATGCAAAAATTAAACGAAAAATGTAACGAGTGGAAAGAAGCAGAAGACATTGCGTATTCTGTCTATGGCAGTCCCATTGAAAAGACTACTGAAAAATTTGCAAAATGTTTGCAAAAGCGATTTGGCGTTATCGAAGGTGTTACAGACCATGATTATGTAACCAATAGTTACCATATCAATGTGCGTGAAAAGATTGATGCTTTTGAAAAACTTTCTATTGAAGCACAATATCAAAAATTAAGTCCTGGGGGTCAAATCAGTTATATTGAATGTGCTGATTTGACCAATAATATTCCTGCGGTTCTTGAAGTAATTAAATTCATTTATGACAATATCATGTATGCAGAACTTAACACAAAAAGCGATTATTGCCAAGTATGCGGTTACGAACATGAAATTGAAATTATTGATGAAGATGGTGAACTTAAATGGCGTTGCCCAAACTGTGGCAATGAAGACCAAAACAAAATGAACGTAAGTCGTAGGACGTGCGGTTATATAGGCTCTCAATTTTGGAATCAAGGACGCACAGAAGAAATCAAGGATAGATATGTTCATTTAGATAACCACTCTTTGGAGGAATAAAATGAATTATTCTTTAATTAACAAAGTAGATATAGCTAATGGCCCAGGAATCAGAGTTTCCCTCTTTGTGTCTGGTTGTAACAGACACTGTAAAAACTGTTACAACCAAGAAGCGCAAAATTTTGATAATGGAGAACCTTTTAACCAGGAAGTCTATAGAACAATCTTAGAACATGTAGCAAAAACTCATTGTTCTGGACTATCCATTTTAGGCGGTGAACCATTAGACCAAAACGCAAATGGGTTAATTGCTTTATTTGAACTTGTGCAAGACGTACATAAGTTAGGCAAAACCGTATGGCTATGGACAGGATACACTTGGCAAGAAGTATTTGACAAAGTTGTAACAGACCCCAAGGCATGTAATATGCGACCCTACCTTCAGCAGATTTTGCTGTCAGAAGTTGACGTAGTAGTTGATGGGCCTTTTATTGAAGACCACAAAAACTTGTCTTTACCTTTTAGAGGTAGTTCAAATCAAGATATTATTGATGTAAAAAAGACTCTAGCAAACGGATGCGTCACTTTAGTTGAATATATGATTAGATAATTTATACAAGGAGCTGGGAGAAATCTTGGCTCCTTTTATTTATTTTGACGATTGACTTTTATGCGATGAGATGATATTATATAATCAAGCTAAACGAAGGAGGAGACAGTCAATGATTGAAATTAGAAAGGGCGGCACTTTAAGAACAACATGGGAAGAATTAAAAACCGGCATTAAAAACAACACCAGTTCACTAAATGTTGGAGATGAGCTTGACATCGTATTAAAGACTGGCGAGAATGTTACGCTAGTATGTGAATATGTGGGATATAAATATGCGACATTTTTTACAAAGAATCTACTCGAAGACACTCATTGCATGAATGAAAACTGGGCCGCAGACAATGAAAAGTATCTTAGTACGATGGGGTCTTATCTTAGCAAACTATTCTATTTGTTGCCAGATGATTTACAAAAAGTTGTAACTGGGTCACTTCGCCTATTGCATGAAAGAGAAGTTTTTGGAAAAGATGAATACAGAGAGGAAGAAGGACATGATTTGCTTCCTCGTTATCTCAAAAAGAAAAACCGGGTTAAAACGCTGAATGGAGTTCCGTTTTCGTACTGGTTGGCGTCCCCGTATGCGAACAACTCCACGTACTTTCGTTATGTGCGCAGCGACGGCAGCATCAACTACGCCACCGCCAGCTACAGCTACGGCGTGTGCTTCGGCTTTGATATTTGATTTAAAGTCTAAGATACAAATGGAGGCAGATTATGAAACGTGAGGATATGGAACAACTTCCAGAATTGGAAATCAACAGGATAGCTATGGAGAAGAATACCAAAGGTGTAGCAACGAAAGACGCTAAATTGGCCCAGCGAATCATGTACGAACGCTTGCATTGGCCCTGTGCAACCGCACCAAGCCAGCACTGCGATGGGCATGGAAATAAATACACAAAAACTGGTGTGCGTTATGGGGACACTTACGATTAAAGGAGGTAAAAAACAATGACAGTTAAAGAGATTGTGACTAAAGGGGAGTATCTTTATTATTACCCAAGGGATTCTCGGTTTTGTATCTATCAAGTATATGACAAAATTAAAGAAACAACTACAATCTATGCCGTAATTCTTGATGTCCCTTTCGGGGCCACAGGAGTTTCTATTAAATTAACTCAAATCGGAGGTCAACCTTTATGAAGAAATGGTATATTGGAAACACTGCCGCAGAAGGAGATTGTTACTTTTTGTTCCAGGCAACGGAAGAAGAATTTGCTTTTCTTCTTACAGTAATCGAGTCTTCCAATGACGAAAGTAACTGGTTGCTTTGTGAGCCTTGGTCTGGCGTTCTCAGCGTATTTGACATTCCGTTTGACACGAAAGAAGAAGCAGAAGAATTTTTTAAGGGAAATCGACATTGAAGAGGTTAAAATAATGAAAAAGAAATGGTACCTTGGAGAAGTTTCCGCCGAAGGAGACCGCGTTTTCACTTTTCAGGCAACAGATGAAGAGTATCGTGCAATTCAAAACTTCGTTGACGCAAGCACTAACAATACGTTCATCAATGAAAGATGGAGCGGAGTAGTTTATGTCTACAAAAAGTCGTTTGACACAAAAGAAGAAGCAGAAAAATTTTATGGTGGAAATTGACACTAAGGAGGTAAAAATAATGAAAAAGAAATAGTGGATTTTAAATCATCATTCAGAAGGAAACTGTTTCTACATGGTTAATGCCACAGTAGAAGAAATAGATACACTTCGCTGTCTTATTGACAACAATGCAGAAGTCAACGAAAACTGCCTGTATTATGATTATTATTGGGGCTGTGTAGAAGTAGTTAGTCCAGGTTTTGCCACAAAGGAAGAGTGTCAAGAATACTTCAATACAGCCAAAGAATTTACGTTCTTTAGATAAGGAGACAAAACAATGAACAATAAGTATGAAGCAAGAATTTTTCCAAACGGAAGAGTCGTGTGTTATAAAAGAAAAGACCTAGACGATGCCATTAACGCAGGAAAGGAACTGTTAATTGTTTGTAATTGTCACACAGGCGGATTTGCTGAAGTGATTGGGGCCACCGAGGAGCCTGAAAGAATAAGATGTAGTGATTATATCCATGAACAGGTATTTACAGGAGAAGAAATGGTAAGATTCCACAAAATTATTTTTACCGAAGGAGAAAAGATTTTTGATAACAACTTCGATTATGCCACCCAATATAGCTCTATTTACCATTGTTTTTATGATGGTGATAGGGAAATGCAAGTAGACGAAAAAACAACTGCGCGTTGTCTTTACAAAGAACAAGCAAAGGCAATGATTGAAATTGGCCTCCTTACTGAAAAAGCATTGGATTATTGTATTCAAGCTCCTGTTCCTGTCAAAAGTTCAGTAGACTGTTGTTCTGGTTAAAAGGGAACAAGTTATGCTACAAGAACTTACACCTGAATCAATTCGCAAACAAGGCAATTTGATATATGAAAATGTTTTCACAGCTTACGGAGAAGGCGAACCATTAGTATGCAGTGAATGTAATTTTGCTGTGGCTTCTACCATTGGTGAAGAAATTTGGTTGTTAGGAAATAGTCTATATATCATTACTTATGCTAATAATCCAGACAATATTATTGACCAAAAAAATCTCCTCACAAACCCCTTGTTTTAGCTACGGGGTAAGAGGCACTACGACAGGGTTTCATTGGAGAAACAATCGCCATATAATATATTTTTGTGTGAAATGAGGTGAGAAAAATGGAGTATTCATACAAGTTCCGCATTTATCCAAGTGTTAAGCAGAAAACACTCATTCAGAAAACGTTCGGATGTGCAAGGTTTGTTTACAATTATTTTCTCGCCCAACGCATTGAAGTATACAAATCTACCGGGAAATCCCCTAATCGCTTCCAGCAGGATAAGTCTCTCACAATTCTAAAACAAGAGACAGCGTGGTTACGAGAACCAGATAAATGCGCTCTGCAAAATGCTCTGAAAAATTTGGACACTGCCTACAAAAATTTCTTCCGTTCTGTGAAAAGTGAAAAAAAGGTAGGTTTTCCCCAATTTAAGAGCAAACGGGATAGGCGGAAAAGCTACAGAACTAGTAGCAATATTGCGATTTTCGATAGCCATGTCCGTCTCCCCAAACTCGGCCTTGTGAAATGTCGTGTTTCCAAAGAAGTCCGAGGTCGCATCCTTTCTGCCACCATTTCCCAGAACCCGTCTGGAAAATACTTTGTCGCTCTATGTTGCACCGATATAGAGAGTGTACCTATACCTTCCACTAGCACGGCGGTCGGCCTTGATATGGGTCTGAAAGCATTTGCCATCACCTCAGACGGAACGGAATTTCCAAACCACAAATATCTAGCTAAGAGCCAAAAGAAACTTGCCAAACTCCAACGAAAACTGTCCCGAAAATCAAAGGGCAGTAACCGCCGGGAAAAGGCGAGGATACAAGTAGCTCGTCTCCACGAACACGTTTCCAATCAAAGAAAAGATATGCTTCACAAGCTGTCTACGGAGTTAATTCGGCAGTATGATGTGATTTGTATAGAAGATTTAACCCTCTCCAACATGGTCAAAAACCACAAGTTGGCAAAGTCTATAACAGATGCTTCCTGGGGTGAATTTCGCAGACAGCTCACATATAAGGCGGTGTGGTATGGCAAACAGGTCGTAGTCATAGGCCGTTTCTTCCCTTCCAGCCAGCTTTGCTCCACTTGCGGCACACAGTGGCCCGGAACAAAGGATTTGTCCGTCCGGGAGTGGATTTGCCCAAAGTGCGGCACTATCCACGACCGGGATGTAAATGCAGCAAAGAACATTTTGAACGAAGGGCTGCGCCTCTTGGCATAGCCACCACACAAGGTAGGGCGGGACACGCCCGAACCGATACGCTCGTGGACACCGTGTAAGACCTCGCAGGTGTAGGCAGTGGTGGCTGAACCGAGAATCCCCTGCCTTTAGGCATGGGGAGTGTCAAAAAATGCAAAAAATATAGTATACTAAAAACGAAAGGAGAATAAGATGCTACGGAAGTTGCTTACCTATGAAGAAGCAAAAGCAAGACAATGGCATTATGAAGACAAAATTGAGCAAGACAAGGTATATGGCTTGCCCAAAGATTGGTATGGTTGGGGCCAAACAATCAAAGTGAAGTTACTCAAAGAACCTTACATTAAGAATATGCCGGTTTATGTGTTTAGAAGTTACTATCTTCCTGCTTGGCTTTTTGAGGGCGAAACCTATAAAATGTTTGTACCCTCTTTTAAAGTAGCAAAAGAACTCGAAAGAAGATATGAACCAGAGTCTAGCAAAGATAGTAGCACTTGTCTTGGCGTTCCGATTAGTTGGGAAGGCTGGAACAGTTATCGCAAATGGACAGAATACGATTCATTTGACAACTGCTATTTAATTGAAGGTTCTTGGTGGATGCCATATTGGTTACTTTGTCCTCATAAAACTATTAACTTCGAGGTGTGGAAATGAAACTAATTACATTTTATAAGATGGGGCCAAATGGCAGAGAATTTGTCAAGGAATTTGATAAGGATATTACTTTGCCACTCAAAAATGAGGAAATTAAATTTGAGGGAGACGAAACTGTTTACAACGTCGTAAGAGCTGTTAATATTTATGACGAAGAAGGCAACTGCCGTCTTGAATATGAGCTTGTCGAAAGTGGAGAAATTCTATGAAATTCTACACTATTCAGGACAGAACAAACACTTTTCGACTAAGAGAATACGATGATAGAAAAGGTTGTTCACTTGCTAATGACACGGCACATGCCCTTAAATTTGAGTCTCGCGTCTTGGCGGCACGATGGATGGCTGAAAACATGCCAGATGTAGTAGCAAATAACTGGCTTATCGTAGTGGAGGAATATAATGGAAACTAAATATATGAGAATGAGTGCAGGAAGAGATTATCAGGTAAAAGCAGACCAGCTAGTAAACATTGTTCAAGATATTGCTGAGACTGCGATTCAGTATGGTATGAGCATTGAAACTGATAAGGAAGCAGAAGATATTGCGGAAAAGAATCTCGATGAAGCCATGAGCGCTTTTCTGAAGCTAACTGGGCTTGATGAATTATACACTATTCTTGAAGGTTATTATGTTAGAAAGGATGAACTGTAATGGAAAAGCTAATTAACGCAAAAGTTCACGTTGCTGACTTTGGACAAAAAGTTGTTTCTTTTATTTATAATCCAGAATCGCCTTTGTCTGAGGAAGAACAAATTTATAGCAATCTTGGCATGACGGTATCTAGCGCCGAGGAATACATCAGAAAAGTTTATGTTCTTCGGACTGTTGATGGTAAATATATTGGTGAAAACTTTGACCTCTTTGAAACTTTTTGTCGCAGAGTGAAGCAATTCGCCACTCGCGTTGACGCTATCAAGTGGTGTGAGGCAACTATGTCAGAAGCGCAAATTAGAGAACTAACCATTCACGAAGAACAAGTATAAAAGGAGAATGAATGGAAGTAGAACTATTACGTTATCCAACTTACGAAGATTGGACAGAAGTAAAGCGCAGAGCGTTAGTAACTGTTGGACTAAAGCCTGTCAATCCGCCAACAAGCGACTGGTGCCATGACATTCTTGAAGCTAGACATAGCCCCATTCGTTACTTACAATTTTCATTTTATTTGCATAACATTCCTACTTGGGTAGCTACTCATCTTGTGAGACATGTCCATGCACAACCTTATGTAAAATCTCAGAGAAACGACAGACAAGAAGGATATGATAGAAACAAAGCTCCACAAGATGCTCCTGTCGATATGATTCTTGATATGAACGCAGAAGAACTTATGAATATTATGAACAAGAGACTTTGTTTTCAAGCGTCTCCTGAGACAAGAGAAGTAGTATCCAAGATGCAGACTGCGGTATTAACTGAGTGTCCTGAATTTCAAGGTCTGCTTGTTCCTATGTGCGTCTATCATGGCGGCAAGTGTCACGAAATGAAACCATGTAAGGAAATGGCGGCATATAGAAAGGTTTACTCAGAAAGGATGGAAAAACACTCTTTTTGAGTAAAATAAGCAACTAAAATAGGGAGGAAAATAACACGATGAATGATATTATGATTACTAAAGGCGGAGTAGATGTAAAGCAACTAATTCAGTTTGCAAAGCTAACTCCAAAAGCAATCATTCCTAACAAAAAGGACGAAGATGCAGGCTATGACATTTGGGCCTGTATCGAAGAAGATTTCATTAAAATTGACCCTCTTGAATCTGTTTTGATTCATACTGGTGTTTGTACACATTTTCCAGAAGGTTATGTTATGGTTCTAAAGGAACGCAGTAGCACTGGGCTAAAAGGCATCTCTCTGCGGTCAGGCATCATTGACCAAAGCTATGAAGGGGAAATTGGCGTAATCTGGACGAATTGTTCCAACAAGAGTATTTATCTTTCTAATCTGCCAGAAGACGAGCTATACGAGGTTGCACATAGAGAGCCAGGTTCTTGCACTTACTATAGCACTCAGAAAGCTATCTGTCAGGCTCTACTTTTGCCTGTGGCGAATTTTACAGTGGACGAAGTATCCAAGGACACAATTCAGCGTAATGCGTCTGTACGCGGTTCTAGGGGCTATGGGAGTACCAATAAATGACGCAAAGATTTTATGCTATCTATGATACAAAGAATAAAAAGTATTTTACTGACAATCCTTTTTATACAACTAATCTAACTAATTCAGCGCTTCTTGCAAAATGGTTTTGTTCCAGACTTGCGGCAGTAACATTCATTGAACAATACAAAGAATTGCAATATAGAAGCGCTTTTTGTGTCAGAACTGTTGCCGATTTTTCATAATTAAAAATACCCCTCTTGAAATTAACCAAGAGGGGTATTTTTTTCAAAAATTCTTAAAGAAAAAGCTTGACAAGAATGGTTCTCTATGTTATCATAACTTCAGAAAATAAAAGCAAAGGAGATGAACTCTATGAAGTTCACTAGAGAAGCTTATCTAAAGTATGTGGAGCAAGTAGAAGAAGAATACGCCGCTCTCTCTGACTGCGAAAGCGGTTTAGCCAAAGACACACTCAACAAACCCGTACCGAGCTTTGACGGAAGTGTTTGCGTCTGGGGGCTTGATTATGTGGCATACTTCGATTGTGTGCTTTCTGGTTGCGGACAGGACAATACAGCTTGGACAACCTATATTGGTTTACAAAATGACGATAGCAACGACTACAGGACATGGGAAGTAAATTGTTGCACAATGGAGATGTTCAAAGCATTGATTTACGCTATCTGCAAGTGTAAAAATTTTACACAAGCTGTTGAGGTGCTGAAGGGAAGTGATTGGTGTGAAGGTTGACGGTGTGAGAATCCAAACTATAGGGCATAGACCCTGGAATATTCCTAATTTGGAAAAAGACGAGCAGGGTTCTTATGTTTTGAACGAACCTAACAATAACAGAGCTATTGAACGGCCTGAGTTGGTTCAGCTATGCCTCAACTGCACAAAAGAGAATTGCACAGGTCATTGCGAAGAAATCCGCAAACTTGGTGGAACCAGAAACGCAACTAAAGGAACTGTACAAGGAAGAAAAATTCCTTTGCCCAAAAACTTTAAACAAGTCTTTGAAAGACTCAATAGCCAAAAGGACACAGCCGCCGTGTATAAAGTAAGTATTAGCACAGTACGTCGCTGGATGAAAGACTGTAACATCCCTTACCAAAAGGACAGAAAAACAGCGCAAAATTACAAGAAGCAAGTACGCGCAGATGGTAAGTTCGGGGGTATCAAAAAATGAGACAAAGACGGCATTACATGAAGCCCGTTTGCAAAAACTGTACAGAACGACACGCGGCTTGTCACGACACTTGTGAAAAATATTTGGCGGCAAAGCAAGAACTCTTCGAGGCCAAATTGAAAGAAACAAGAGATAGTGATGTAGATAGATACATTGAAAAAGGTCAATATGAACGCGCCCACTACCGTTTTGAAATGCGAAGAAGAGGCAGAAAAATTTATTGAAGAACTCTTGACAAAACAGCAAGAGTATGATATAATAATTTTATCAAATCAAGGAGGAATTAAAAATGCCTGAAACATTTGAGTATTGGAACGACCTTGCTCTGAGTGACAATTACAAAGACAGATTCCGAAGTGAGTACAATATTCTGCTCATTCGGACAAGAAAGCTTTCTAATATGTTAAAGAAATGGGAAGATGGTGAGCTTGATTTCACCCCTGACTGCCCTTACCAACTACTAGAGGAACAATGTGTTGTAATGGCTCAATATCTTAGCATCCTTCAAAAACGTGCTAAGTTAGAAAATATTCTACTATAAGGAGAAACGAAGATGAAGCTAACTATTGAATTTTCTAAGGACGAAATTCTGAATCTACAAGAAGGCGCAGATGCAGAATACCCTAAGTATCTGCTAGAAGTTGCAACCAACATGCTGACCACAGTTATTGGCAACAACACTAATGGCAGTCTGAAGAAGGTCACTATCGAGGAGGCGTGATAATGAAGTTTGATTTTACCGAACTAAGAAACATGATTGATGATATGCTAGAAGAATATGCACATTCTAGGGAAAACGCTGTGGATACTACAGCAGAGAAGGCGCATGAGGCTAGAATGAAGAATGTAGGAACTGGAGCGCCTTTCTTTTCTTATGGCGCGTATCATTATCGTCTTTTTTCCGATGATTGCGATTTCTGTTTTTATCAATGGAGAACAGACCAGTGTTTCAATTTCTCTGTAGGAGACTACATTGAATCTGACATCATTGACGGAAGAAGTGAAGGAAGATGGTTAATTAAGTTGATTAGCTATAATATTGAGCCTGGTGAAGATATTATGGTTGATATTAACGTAGCATTTGAACCATATTAAAGGAGGAAAAAACATGTCTACTGTAACCTATCGTCACCCTAATGTTGACCCTGAAGTTCTAGCTGTCATTGGCGATAACTATATGATTGATGCCCATCGTCTTGTTGTGCTATCCAGGGAAGAACATTATTTCCATGAAAACGCTTCCTTAACCTATCTTGTGGAAGGATATATTGAGTGCAACGTCACTGCGCGTCCACTAATCTTTTGGTATCAGATGATGCACTTTCCTCGTGCCGAACAGGAGTGGAGAGTAGATGTTGTTCCTTATACCTGCGATGGTACCAAGATGAAAGAACTTCGCGATGTTAGTGTCAGTCTAGTATATGGAGAGCCTATGCCTAGAGTAACAAATCAGTAATAAAAATACCCTCTTGATATTGCTCAAGAGGGTATTTTCTTTAAATTTTTCAAAAAAGACTTGACAGGCTGAATTTTTAATGATACAATAAAGACACAAATAAAGGAGGCAACACATTATGAAAGCAATTAGAAAAGCACACGAAGTTGATTTTTGGGTATGGAAGAAGGAATGGAGTAAAAGACAGGCCGCAGTTAAATTAGATAAGTTTTTGCATGAAATTAACGCAAGACTTGACATTCTAGTTCCCTTTGGCGACCCTCGCTATCTATATATTAAGCATCATTGCTATGTATTTCCTGACGAAGTTGTTGTGTATGACGAAGGGCACATTTATCGGTATTGCCATGACGATATCAATAGCAAAGCTTTCATCAAGCGTTATTCCTTCGAGAAGCAAGAAACTCCTTCAAAATATGTAATCAGATTGAAAGATATTGCAGAAATGTATTTATATTATTGCAAAGGCGAAAACACTTATAAGTTCGGCCCACTCCAATCCTCCGAAGATGACCTAGTTTGCTTTACCACTGAACAGGAAGCACAGAATTTTGTTAATAAACTATTTTTGGCGTGTACTACGCTCGAAACTGTCAAAATTGAAGGGGATGAATAAAAATGGCTTGGTATCTTGATGTAGGTGAGAACTGTTGTTACGAAGAATACAAAGTAGAAGCATGGCGTTGGTGGAAAAATGGAATCATTTCTTTTGACAAATGGGCCAAAGAACACAACATTCATTGTGAACATAAACAGGACGAAGAGCTTGGAGAAGGTTTTGATAAAATCATATTCTACGACCACTATGCCGATGCTTGCAATGATGAAGATATTGTCTTCAAAGCAATGGATGAAGACCTTGTTCTTATCTATAATCCACGCATCGCAGAGACTGGACGTTTCCCTTTTGATGTAGAAAGTATAGAAGATTTCCATAAGAACTATCTCTGGTACGAAGGATTTGATGAGGAATGGGAATGGGGCGAAGAAGGTTTCAAGAATTTCAGTCTTTGGGCAAAAGAACACGACATTCAGTTTTCTAGGGCCGCTTGGGACAAAGAAAAATATGGCGACCTTTTAAAGTTTCCCATCTATACAGACAGGCATAACATAGTAATACAACTTATTTTGCGACCTGGAGATATTCTTCATTATTCCTACGACAAAAGAGCAAACGGAGAGTTCCCGTTTAGCATAGGAGGAGAGCAATGAAACATTCTGTTTTCTTAGTTTATAGAAACGTCCCTAACTATTCTTCCTATCTAACAACCAAAGACACAGACTTTTCTAAAAAGAACATAGAGTATTGGTCGCTAGATAGAGAAAATGCCACAGTATTCTTTTCTAAACAAGCCGCAGAAGAACATATCGAACTCTATGCTCAAAAACTGCTGGAGTATAAAGCAAAAATTATACATGACTCAGAGCTTTTTTCTCTGGAAGCCAAACGAAAGAAATATATTGAAGCCTTTGATGCTTATTGGTATCAACAAAGAGTGCTTATTCCTATGGAGGTATATCTGTGAAATACAAAATGAAACCCGTTGAAGTTCTTGCTTGGCAATTCAATGGAAAATTTGACGGCACTGCTTCTTCTTCGTTCTCAGAATGGACTAAAAATTTTGCTCCTGACAGGTTCAAAAGCTGGGACAACTGGATTCACAAAACATTCGTTATTGAAGTTTTTACGCCAACAAGAAATTCAACAGACTGGAATACATACGAATGTTATTACTTAGAAAAGAACGACTGGTTTGTGTTTTATCCTTGCAATAACGCTTTTACGGTTATCAGCAACAAGGACTTTGAGATGTTGTATGAAAAGGCGGACGAATGTACAGAATAATTAAACTAAACACCAATTCTCCTAGATATTTTCATTATATTCCTATGGCAAAGAATGAATACATTTTTATCTGGGAGCTTGACTCAATGAAAGCCACACTATTTGAATCTAAAACCAAAGCACTAGAAAAAATATGGCTTTGTGGTTTATATTATGATTTAAGAACTAAGAATTGTATTATTGAGGAAATAAAATGAAAACATATAGACGAAGAAAAGGTGTAATTGCTTGGCAATATGATACTGAAGAAAACTTTTGGAAGTGGATTAAAGAAGCTAAATTCACATTGGGTTTTGATACAGAAGAACAATTATTGGGCTTAAAAGTCAATATTTTTTCTGATTTTGGACTTGAAAAATCATTTTTTGTTCATAAAGGCGATTGGATTGTTTTTGAATTAAATAGTTTTGCAGTATATAGCGACAAAACATTTAAAAAACTATATTGTCGATTAAATAAATGAGGTGATATAATTGTTTGATTGGGGTTATTACCTTTATCGCTTTGCTGGAGAAGATGAAACAGTAGAATGGTTAAGAGTTAAAAACTATGACGGTGCTATTACTTGGCAGTGGAATCTTTCTGTGAATAATGCTACGAGTTTTGATACTATTTCGGAAGCAAAAAGTTATGCCAAAAAATACTGCAAAACTTTTGATGATGAGGTGCGTGGAATCGCTTATTTGACACCTGTTGTTGTTGCAAAGGACTTCTATAGTCAAGAAACTCTAAAAGAAATATAATAAGAAAGAAGAACAATAATGGCAAATTCATATATTTACATTTATCGCAATTATGACGATGATGGTTTAGTGCCAGAATATCTTGATGTAAGAGAATATTGTGGAACTATTCTATGTCGTTGGTGTACTTATGTACATGATGCAACAGCCTTTAATAGTCTAAAAGAAGCAAACCAATATATTACCAAGTATATTGAGGAATTTGGTGACACAAAATACGGCTTTGCTTTCATGGAATCTGTTACAGTAATGAAAAATTATTACAGCCGTGAAATTTTGGAAGAAGTATAATGGTGACAACAGAACAGAAAGGATTGAAAAACTTTGGCTACTTTAAAATGTACACAAATGAAATATGTAGTACGAATCGTTTTCCCAGATAAAAGTGAGTATTATCTTGCGCCTAGTGTATATAAAGCAAGAAGACTTGAGGAAAATCCTTATAGAGGGTTTCGATATAGTTTGCCAGAGGCCCAAAGTATCTGTAAAGAGTATAAAGAAAAGTATCCTAACTGCATTGTCGAAGCTGTTAAAATTTTGGTGCATGTGGTATAATGAAAAATAAAGCAACATAGAAAATTCTCAAGAAAAAGATGAAAGGATGAAACAACATGGAAAAATATTTAGTAAAAGTGACTCTTTTTGACGGAAATGAATACTACGTTTGCAAAGGATTTTTTGCAAAATATACTCTTGATTCAAATATTTCTAATGGGATTCATTTTAATTTAGAAGAAGGCAACGCAGTTAGTCAAGAATTTAAAAAATATTATCCTGAATACGAAGTGCAGTTAAGTAAAGTAGATTATGAGAAAGAGGGACTTTGGCATTGGGACAAAGTTTGGGATATGGAAAGAGCCGCAAATGACTTATTTAATTTTTTAAACTATAAAATCAAATATTTTCCAAACGAAACATTTTATGAATGGTATGTGTATATTGATTGTAAATGTCGTTGTTTGCTAATAGAACAAGTAGTAGAAGGAATTTCAAAAAATTTCTATCATGTGTATGAAAATGATGTTGTCAGTGTGAAATTTCTTCTGCGTGACAAATAAAAAAATAATAGAGAAATTACAATTTACTTCAAAGATGGAACAATTAAAACGATATAATAAATAAGTAACAATGTAGCGTAAAAAATACCCCTAGAGGATTGTCTCTAGGGGTAAAATTATATTATGTTATATTAAACATAGAAACAGGGGGCCATCGCATAGCGACCCCGCGAGTTGTAGAAACCTGCCGTACCGTCAGTGGTCACGAAGCAGAAAGAGTCGGAGGAACCGAAATGCGGACTCCTGTTCCACCACCACGCGGCATCACTGGTACTATTATACTTATATCTAATCTTACTATTACCATTTTTATAATAGTCATACTGTTGTTGTTTATTTTGCTCATAACTGTTAGCATAATTTCTTGCACCATGAACTTCAAACTCTGCTTCAAGACAAATAGTCTCAGTAGTAGCAGTTACGTTAGAAGGACTATTAGAGCTACCACCTGTATTATCAGTGTACTTTGTAACTGTTTTTAGTATATTTTGAAGGTCTGTAGGCAAAACGTTTTTAATCCATTGCATAACACTTCTTCTCATGTAGCAAGTATCCCAACCACCAATATTTATATCATTATCGCCGTAAGACATAGAAAAATAACCAGAAGAAGTCATTGGATATTGGCCATATTGGTTGTCAATCAATCCAACAGTCTTGTTGTTGATTTTGCCAATACAAAAGTGAATACGATTATTTCCTTCAATTTCTGCATTGTGATTGATGCCTAGAATATAAGCGTCAATTTTTACATTGCTAAAAGTAGTCTCTCCTACTAGACCATTCAATACAATACTTTTAGTATCACCAACACTAAACAAATTAGCCGCATCGCCACTTGCGCTAACAGCACTAATCTCGGCCCAAGAATAATCATTCAAAGTAGCAAATACTTTATACTGCTTAAATTCTTTTACTTCAATGGTTGCTGTATTACTTCCCGCCGTAACAGTCCAAGTACCATATCCTACATTGCCAATAGTTGCAATACCATTAACAACACTTGCCGTGAGTGTTTTACCATCACTTGCTCTAACAGCTTTCGCAGAAGAGGATGTAGTATACACTTGGAACTCTGCTCCTGCTAATTCATAGTCTAAAATGGACTCAAAACGAATGTGAGGATATAGGTCTGTATAAGTGTGAGGAGATGTAGTATCGTTTGTGCAGTAGGAGAGGGTTGTATATTTTTGTATATCATTAGCCATAATATACACCCCCCCCATTCCATTAACAAATATTATACCATCTAGCTTATCAACAAACTCAATGGAGATATTACTAATGTTGGAATCCCAAAAATACATTTCAACGTCTTCGGAGTTGCTAATATAGTAAGACGCTACGTCAGAAGGGTAATTTGGAGAAAAATATCTAGCAGTAATTGTATTATTACCATTATTCCAGTAAAAAATACGAGGGAGGTCAAAGCTTTTTTTGAGATGAATTATAGCCGAGCAGCTACTTGTTCCTCCACCACCCCTAACATACGCTCCTGACCATTCAGTAAAAGGATAATAACCAAAAGAACCTGTGTTTTCTGCAACCCTGTCTTCCACAAAACCATACATGTGAGTAGAGTTATTCGTAATTAAAAATTTCTCTCCTGTCTGCCCTAAAGGAATGGCGTCTATAAGAAACTTAAAAGTATCGTCTGTAAGAGTATAAGTATAGGTGGGCGTTGTTGCAAATGAATAATTGCTAGGGGGAGCTAAATTTATTTGATAGTATTCCACCCGTGCCGAAAAAACAACAGCTATCTTCCATGCAAGGTCAAGTTCAGTCGTTTCAAAAAAATAAAATCCTAGAGGTTCTTCTGAAAAATTTAATGTAGCTTCTGGAACCAATGCTTGTGTATCGCTTGCAAATTCCGCAGTAAAACCGCCTATGTTTAAAGTTTTTTTTG
>OBSA01000085.1_pt1 | contig 28908 bp, 18 predicted proteins | sample 1501291 | NCBI WGS metagenome assembly OBSA01 (sample SAMEA3360679, study PRJEB22359) | human gut metagenome | biome: ENVO:urban biome; feature: ENVO:human-associated habitat; material: ENVO:feces | place: Bangladesh | collected 2011 | reverse complement strand
TTTTACAAAATCTGAGAAAACGTGTGTGGCTATGTGAAATAAAAGTTGTACATTTGCAGATATTAGTAAACGGAAAGCTATGGAAAGAATCGGAATATTCGTCGGATCGTTCGACCCGTTCACCATCGGTCACGACTCTATCGTGCGCCGCGCCTTGCCGCTCTTCGACCGCCTCGTCATCGGCGTGGGCGTGAACGAAAAGAAGCGCTACATGCTCACGGCGGAGGAACGCGTGGAGGCTATACGCCGCCAGTATGACGGCGAGGAGAGAATAAGCGTGGAGCAGTACAGCGACCTGACGGTCGACTTCGCGCAGCGCCACGGAGCGCAGTTCATCGTGAAGGGCGTGCGCTCGGTGAAGGACTTCGAGTTCGAACGCGAGCAGGCTGACATCAACCGCCGACTCACGGGCATAGAGACTGTAGTGTTCTACGCCCTACCCGGCATGGACAGCGTGTCGTCGTCGGTGGTCAGGGAACTGAAGAACTTCGGAAGAGACGTGGATTCTTTTCTTCCGAAAAGAATCGGATAGGATGGTGAGGTGGTGATATGGTGAGATATGATGGTGATGTGGTGAGATGTTGACATTAGTGTATATCTCACAACAACACATCTCAACACCACACCATCTCAACATCTCACCACAACAACACCTCAACATAACAACATAACAACATAACAACATTCACAATATGATTACATACAACGTAGACGGCGTGAAGATGCCGAAGATAAAGAAGCGTGAGACGACAGCATGGATACGTGCCGTCGCCGCTACATACGGCTATAAGGTAGGCGAAGTGGGCTACATGTTCGTTGACGACGAGAAGATTCTCGAGGTGAACAATGAATATTTAGGGCACGACTACTATACAGACGTGATAACGTTCGACTACGACGAGCCGGGCATCGTGAGCGGCGACATCGTAATCTCGCTCGACACCGTGCGCACCAACGCCGAGAAGTTCGGCAAGCAGTACGACGACGAGCTGCACCGCGTGATAATTCACGGCATACTGCATCTCTGCGGTATCAACGACAAGGGACCGGGAGAGCGCGAGATAATGGAGGACGCAGAGAACAAGGCGCTCGCCATGCTGCAGAACCTCTGCTGAGATATTCTCCCACAGATGCGCACAGATTGCAAGGGTGCGTAGAAATCAACAACGGATTAAGCGGATTAAACGGATTTTTCTTCATTGCAGAGAAATCCTATTAATCGGCTTAATCCGTTGTTGCTTTTAACGTAGCGGTTGGTGCACTTCTCCCAGGGGGTGCAGCAGTCTCTGCTGCACCAACCAAGTAAATGTGGATACACTTATTGCTCGGTTGGTGCACTTGAGACAAGTGCACCCCCTGAAGGCACCGCGACTTCTGTTGTTAAACAAGACCTGCGCCTACTTGATTACGAGCATCGTGAGGCGTTCCTCGGCAAAGAGATCCTGCGCCACACGCTGCAGGTCGGCTGCCGTGAGTGCGTCGATGCGCTCGCAGAGTGCCGTCACGTCCTTCTTCCAACCATAGTGCAGATAGCTCTTGGCGAAGTCGAGTGCAAACGACTCGCGCGAGTCGCAGGCGATGCCTATCTGTCCGCGTATCTGCCGTTTGGCGGCACGCAGCTGCGCGTCGCTCAGCGGACGCTGCATCACCTTGTCCAGCTCGCGGCGTATGAGACGCAGACAGCGCTTCACGTTCTTCGGGTCGCAACCGAAGTATACCGCCCAAAGACCCGTGTCGCTATAGCTCTGCGCCATGCTCTCAACGGTGTAGACGAGAGCGTTGCGCTCGCGCAGCGACACGTTAAGGCGTGCCGTCATGCCAGGTCCGCCGAGGATATTGTTGAGCAGATAGAGCGCAATGCGGCGTTCGTCGTGAACATCGTAGGCGCGAGTGCCAAGCATCACATGAGCCAGGTGCGTGTCCATGTGGTGCTCTATGTGCTGCGCCACGTAGGGCGGAAGAACAGCAGTGGCGGTATCATTGCCGCAACATCCTGCCGACTCGTCACACAACGCTTGCTGCTGCGGCGGCAAGGATACCACCGCTACGTTAGCGTTAGCGCGCTCAAGCAGTCGCACGAGCTTGCGGAAGTCGACGTCGCCGTAAGCGAAGAACACGCTGTTCTCGGGTCGGTAGTAGCGTCGCGTGAAGCGCAGCGCGTCAGCCGTAGTGTAACGGCGCAGCTTCTCCGCCGTGCCCAGTATGTTATGTCCGAGCGGATGTCCGCCGAAAACGGCGTTCTCGAAGAGGTCGTACACGAGTTCGGCGGGCGAGTCGTTGTAGCTCTCTATCTCGTCTACGATCACCTCTACCTCCTTGTCTATCTCCGCCTGCGGATAGGTGCTGTGAAAAACGATGTCGGTGAGCAGGTCTACGGCGCGGTCGATGTTCTCCTTCAGTACGGCGGCGTGATACACCGTCTCCTCCTTGTTGGTGAAAGCGTTGAGGTCGCCACCCACGCTCTCCAGGTGGCCCAGTATCTGCATCGAGCTGCGGCGCTCCGTGCCCTTGAAAGTGATATGCTCGCAGAAGTGCGCCATTCCCTCCTCGCGTCCGAGCTCCTCGTCGCGTGTGCCGGCGCCTACAGCGTAGCCGCAATACACCACGGGCTGGGCGGACGGAAGGTGTATTATGCGCAATCCGTTAGCAAGAGTATAAGTATTATAGTTCATATTCATTGATTTTAACATACAAAATTACAATTTTTGGTAAATTCCGCCAAATTTGTATTAACTTTGTTGTCAGAACTTTAAACCGCAGAAAACAAACAACAAAATAATTATGAAACATCTGCTATTAACACTGGCTGTGGCAGGCTTGGCTCCGTGCCTCGTCAACGCAGCCGAACCGACAGAAAGAGTAGCCGAACCGACATTCACGGAATGGCACGACCTCTCGGTTAACAACGTCAACAGATTCGCTACACGCACATCTTTCTTCGCTTACGAGAACCGCGAGGCTGCCCTGAAGGGCAACCGCGACAAATCAAGCAACTTCCTCTCTATCGAGGGCGACTGGCGCTTCCAGTGGGTGGAGAACGCCGACCAGCGTCCTACCGACTTCTTCCGCACCGACTATAACGACGCTGCATGGAAAAACATGCGCGTGCCGGGCATCTGGGAGTTGAACGGATACGGCGACCCTGAGTACGTGAACATAGGCTTCGCATGGCGTGGACACTTCAAGGACAATCCGCCGATGGTGCCGACAAAGGACAACCACGTAGGTTCGTACCGCCGCACAATACGCATCCCCGACTCATGGAACGGACGCCAGGTGATAGCCCACTTCGGATCGGTTACGTCGAACATGTACCTCTGGGTGAACGGCCATTTCGTTGGCTACGGCGAGGACTCGAAGTCGGCAATGGAGTTCGACATCACTCCTTTCCTCAAGAAGGGCGACAACCTCATCGCTTTCCAGACTTTCCGCTGGTGCGACGGCTCTTACAGCGAGGACCAGGACTTCTGGCGCCTCTCGGGTGTGGCTCGCGACTGCTTCCTCTACTCGCGCTCGCAGACCGCTCACATCGACGACGTGCGCGTGACGCCAGATCTCGACGCCGAATACAAGAACGGATCGCTCGCCGTTGCGCTCAAGGCTAAGGGCAACGCCAAATTCATCATCGACCTCATCGCTCCGAACGGCGACGTTGTGAGCCGCAAGATAATCAACTCTTCGAAGGTGAAGAAGCAGAAGGGACACGACGTGGCTTTGGTGAACGCTACCGTGAAGTTCGACGTGGAGAACCCGCTGAAGTGGACCGCCGAGACTCCTAATCTGTATAAGGTGGTTGTCACCGTGCAGCAGCAGAACAAGGACGTAGAGTCGGTTCCTGTGCGCACTGGTTTCCGCAAGGTGGAGATAAAGAACAAGCAGCTGCTCGTGAACGGACAGCCGATTCTCATCAAGGGCGCTAACCGCCACGAGATAGACCCCGACGGCGGATATGTCATCTCACGCGAACGCATGGTTGAGGACGTGAAGCTGATGAAGCAGTTCAACGTGAACGCCGTGCGCACATGCCACTACCCCGACGACCCGTACTTCTACGAGCTTTGCGACGAATACGGTATATATGTATGCGCTGAGACCAACCAGGAGAGTCACGGCTTCTTCTACGATAGCGACGCTATCACAACAACCGACCTCTTCGCCAAGCAGATTATGGAGCGCAACATGCACAACGTGCACAACCAGTTCAACCATCCGTCGGTAATCTACTGGTCGATGGGTAACGAGACTGCCGACTCGAAGAACTTCGCTGCCGTGAAGAAATGGATTAACGAGTTCGACCCGTCGCGTCCGGTTCACTACGAGCGCGCTATCCTCGGACCTAACACCGATTTCTACGCCGAGATGTACATCACGCCTGAGGCTGCAGAGCGCTACGCTAAGGACCCTGCAAGCACCAAACCGATGATTCACTGCGAGTATGCTCACGCTATGGGCAACTCTTGCGGCGTAATGCAGGACTACTGGGACCTCATCCGCAAGTATCCTATCTATCAGGGCGGCTTCATCTGGGACTTCGTAGACCAGGGTCTGCGCGGCAAGGACGCTAAGGGCAACATGATATACAACTACGGCGGCGACTTCAACACGTACGACCCGTCTGACAACAACTTCAACTGCAACGGATTCATCTCGCCCGACCGCAAGCCGAATCCTGAGGCTTACGAGGTGGGCTATTGGTATCAGAACATCTGGGTGAAACCGGCTGACCTTGCTCAGAAGAAATTCAACGTGTTCAACGAAAACTTCTTCCGTCCGCTCGACAACGTGTCGCTCTCTTGGGCTATCGTGGCTGACGGCATCGAGCGTCAGAACGGCACAATCGCCGACCTCGCCGAGATAAAGGCGCAGAGCTCTGCCGACTTCGTGCTGCCGTACAATATCGACAAACTCAAGGAGGCAAAGGACGTGATGCTGAACGTAGAGTTCCGTCTGAAGAACGACGAGGGCTTGCAGAAGGCTGGCGACATCGTGGCTTATCAGCAGTTCGCATTGCGCGAAGCTAAGGGCACAGACCTCGCTCTGACGGAGAACGAGCAGAAGGCGCTGAAGGCGGTGAAGCTCACCGACAAGAAGAAGGAACCGCTGCTCACGCTGCAGGCACAGAACTTCACGCTCGCTTTCGACCGTGCTACGGGCTTCATCACACGCTACGAGGTGGGCGGCAACTCGCTCCTCGGCGAGGGCGGTTCGCTCAAGCCTAACTTCTGGCGTGCCGTAACCGACAACGACATGGGCGCACAGTCGCAGAAAAACTTCGCTGCTTGGCGCACTCCGAAGATGAAACTTCGCTCGCTCACAGTTGATAAAAAACTGAAGACTGTAGTAGCTGTGTATAACATGCCTGCTGTGAAGTCTACACTCACACTCACATACCAGGTAGAGGCTAACGGCACACTCGTAGTCACTCAGGATCTGAAGACCACTCCGGGCGCAAAGGTGTCGGAGATGCTCCGCTTCGGTATGGTGATGAACCTGCCTTACGATATGGATCAGGTGCAGTGGAACGGACGCGGACCGGTAGAGAACTACTCCGACCGCAAGATCTCGCAGAACGTAGGTATCTATCACGCTACTGCCGACGACCTCTTCTACCCGTACGTACGTCCGCAAGAGACCGGAACGATGAGCGACCTGCGTTGGTGGAACCAAACCAACAAGAACGGCGTGGGCTTCCGCGTAGAGAGCGACAAACTCTTCTCGGCTTCGGCTCTGCACTACGACCTGCTCACTCTCGATGAGGGCAAAGAGAAGAAGCAGCGCCACTCACAGTCGGTAGAGAAGTCGAAGTATACCAACCTCTTCATCGACCTCGTACAGTCGGGTGTCGGCGGTGTTGACAGCTGGGGTGGCGACGGACGCGCACGCAAGGGTCACCGCGTAGAGTATAAGGACTATACTTTCAGCTTCCGAATCGCGCCGAAAACGCTGTATTAAGATAACGCTGTATTAAGATATATATAACAACGAATTAACCCGATTAAACGGATTCTTCAATCAAAGAGAAGACTCTGTTTAATCGGGTTAATTATTAAAAAACAAATCACTATGAATCTGAAACAAGCTACTATACTCGCGGCTGCTGCAACATTGGGCTGCGCTCCTGCACACGCCGAACAGCGGAAGCGCCCCAACATACTCGTGTTTCTCGTAGACGACATGGGATGGCAGGACACATCCGTGGCGTTCTGGGACCACCGCACACGATATAACGACATGTACGAAACGCCGAACATGGAGCGGCTCGCAAGCGAGGGAATGATGTTCACGCAAGCGTATGCCTGCCCAATCAGTTCGCCTACGCGATGCAGCCTGATGACGGGCATGAACATGGCGCGCCACCGTGTGACGAACTGGACGCTGGAGCGCGACAAGACCACCGACCATGAGAGCGACGTGGTGACGCTGCCCGACTGGAACTACAACGGCATAGCGCAGGTGGACGCCCTGAACAACACCGCCGTGGCGAAGTCGTTCGTGCAGATACTGAAAGACAGCGGCTATCACACCATACATTGCGGCAAGGCGCATTGGGGAGCGAAGGACACGCCGGGCGAAAACCCGTGCCACTTCGGTTTCGACGTGAACATAACGGGCACGGCGGCGGGCGGAGTGGCTACGTATCTGAGCGAACGCAACTACGGACACGACCGCGACGGCAAGCCCAACTCGCGTATGTCGACTCCCGGACTGGAGAAGTATTGGGGAACGGGCACCTTCCTCACCGAAGCACTGACGCAGGAGGCAATAGGCGCACTCGAAAAGGCGAAGAAGTACGAACAGCCTTTCTATCTCTATATGTCGCACTACGCCGTGCACATTCCTATCGACAAGGACATGCGCTTCTTCCCGAAGTACGTGCGCAAGGGTCTTTCGGACAAGGACGCTGCCTACGCCTCGCTTGTGGAGGGCATGGACAAGAGTCTGGGCGACATAATGAACTGGCTGCAGCGCAACGGCGAGGCAGAGAACACCATCATCATCTTCCTCGGCGACAACGGCGGACTGGCGTGTAGTCCTGAGTTCCGCGAGGGCGAACCATTCACGCAGAACGCGCCGCTGCTCAGCGGAAAGGGATCGCTCTACGAGGGCGGCATACGTGTGCCGTTCATCGTGAAGTGGGGCGACACCGTAAAGCCCGGCACACGCAACGCAAGCAGCATAATAATAGAGGACCTCTACCCCACTATACTCGACATGGCGGGCGTGAAGCAGTATAAGGTGCCGCAGACCATCGACGGCGTCAGCATCGTACCCACGCTGAAGGGCAAAGCGGACAGCCGCATAGCCGACAGAAGCCTTATCTGGAACTTCCCTAACGTGTGGGACGGCTACGGACCGGGCATCAATCTGAACTGCGCCATACGTCGCGGCGACTGGAAACTGATATACTATTACGCCACCGGTCGCAAGGAACTGTTCAACATTGCGCAGGACATCAGCGAGAGCCGCAATCTTGCTGAGCAGTATCCGGCGAAGGTGAAGCAGCTTTCGGCAGAACTGGGCAAGAAGCTGCGCAGCATGAACGCACAACGCCCGTCGTTCAAGACAACGGGCGCTGCATGTAAATGGCCAGATGAGTAAACAAAAGTAGCGGAGGTCTCCGGCCTCCGCAGCACCAAGTCGAACTAATCGTAAGACTATCTGCTGCGGAGGCCAGAGACCTCCGCTACAATCAATATTACTCTTTTTATTTTTTATCTGTCTTCTCTTCCTTCTTCTCCGTTCCTTCGTCCTTCTTCTCCGGATGAAGTATATTCTTCACAGTTTCGCCGATGGGCAGTTGGTCGAGAACGCCAAGACTTGGCGCTACGGTTTTCACGAGCGAGTTGAGGAAGTTGCCGGTTGCTCCGTCGCCACCGTCGAACACCGTGACGTTGCCGAGCTGCATCTTCTCGAACGCCTTCACCTGCTCGCCTGCAATCTCCTTCCACTGGTCCACCATCTTGTACTGGATAGCGATGGCGGGGTTGAGTTCGGCGGCTTTCACCATTGCCTGGAAGCCGTCAGCCTCAGCCAGGAGCGACATCTTCTTACCCTCTGCCTCGGCTTCGAGACGCATGCGTATCGCCTTTGCCTCAGCCTCAGCCTGCGCCAGCGTAGCCTTTGCCTTCGCTTCAGCCTCGCGTATCACCTTCTCTGCCACGGCGTCTGCCTGCAAGATAGCCTCCTGCTTAGCCACTTCCGCTGGCACAATCTTCTCTGCCTTCAGCGACGACTCCACCTTCAGAGCCTTCGCCTCCTCCACTTCCTTCTGCGCCTTCTCGCGTGCGGTCTGCACGGCAGCCTCCGAACGCGCAGCAGCCTCGCCAGCCTCCTTGTCGGCGTTTGCCTGAGTAACCGAGAGTTGGGCGTTTGAAAGCGCTATTTCTTTCTGCGCCTCGTTGCGACCGATAGCGGCTTTCTTTTTCGCCTCCGCCTGCTTAATCTCCATATCCGAGTTAAGCTCTGCGATGCGACTCTCCTTCGCCGTGTTCGCCTGCTCCACATTGATGTTCATTTCGGCCTCAGCGCGAGCCACCTGCGACTCCTTGTCGGCGTTTGCGAGCGCCACCTGCGACACACGCTCCTTGTCGGTCTGCGCAACGGATATCTCCTGCTCCTTGCGTGTGGAGGCGATAGCCACCTCCTGGTCCTTGCGAGTCTCGGCAACGCGTGTCTCACGCTCCTTAATCTGGTTCGCAATCTTTATCGCACCGAGTTTCTCCTGCTCCTCAATGTTAGCCTGAGCCTCGTTCTGCGCCTTCGATTCTGCCTCCTTACCGAGGTTGACGATATAGTTGGCGGCGTCGCGGATGTCGCTGATGTTGATATTCATCAGATACAGACCGAACTTGCGCAGCTCGGTGTCGATATTATCCTTCACCTTGGCGAGGAACTTGTCGCGGTCGGAGTTGAGTTCCTCGATGGTCATGTCGGCGATGACGAGACGCATCTGTCCATAAACCACATCGGTGATGAGGTTCTGCTTGTCGTCCATCGAGAGTCCGAGCATACGCTCAGCGGCGTTCTGCATCACTTCGGGGTCGGTGCTGATGGCAACGGTGATGGTCGTGGGCACGTCTACGCGGATGTTCTGCGCAGAGATGGCGCCCGTGAGCTTGCAGTCTATCTGCATCGGCTTCATCGAGAGGAAGTCGTAGCCCTGGATGATGGGCCACACGAAGGCAGCTCCGCCGTGGTAGAGCTTCGCCGACTTCGATCCGCCGGTCTTACCGTAAACGACGAGCACCTCGTCTGACTTGCACTTGCGGTAGCGCGAAAGAACACCAATGATGCCGAGCAGCACGATTACGACGAGCAAGCCGGCGAGAAGGAAAATGTTTGATTCCATAGCATTTTTAAGTTATTAGTTTTTAATTATTAATTATTAATTTTTAGGCTGCGTCAATGAGGAGATAAGCATTTGTCAACACATCAACATCTCACCACCTCAACACCACACCATCTCAACACCTCACTATCTCACTCAATATAATACTTATTGTCGCGATACTCCTTTATCGTCACCACCTGGTCGGTCTTATAGTCGGTGCGTCCCGACTCCGACACCACATCGAGCTCGCGCTCCGCGCCGTCGCGCTTCACGAACACCGTATAGCGTCCGTCGCCAACATTGATATAAACCCTGCCAGCACGCCCAACGATATTCTGCGGACGCTCCGGCTTGCGCAGATTCTGCAGTCTGTACGCCAGCACGTACGAGTAGAACAACACGAGCATGAACACCGCGCCCACCAACACAGCCAAGGCATACATCTGCCACGTGTCGCCGTCAAACAGCACACGCGTCCAGCCGAAGCCGATAAGGAAGTGGACGAGTCCCTTGAACGAGAACAGACTGCCAAGGTCGAAATCGGCATTGGCGTCGCCGTCCACGTCCATGTCCAAGTCGCCAAAGAACACGGAGATTACAAACTGAAGGAGGAAAATGCCGGTGGCTACCAGCGCGGTTAGCATAAAGATTTCATGTGAGGTCATGTGGTTGTGGTTGTTAGGTTGATATGTTGAAGTGGTGAGGTTTTAGGTTGAGGTGGTGAGGTTTTAGGTTGAGATGGTGAGGTGGTGAGATGTTGAGATTTGTTTGGATGATGTTGTGGAGTTGAGATGGTGTTATATGCAAATGTCAACACATCAACATCTCACCATAACAACACATTTCTCAACACATCAACACCTCAACACTACACCATCTCAACATCTCAACACCTTACTCCTCCTTCTTCGGGAGCAGCAAGTTGAGCAGTACAGCGAGGAGGAACACAACAGCGACGCAGTTCTCTGCAAACACCGTGCGCACAATCTCGGGGAATATCTTGAACATCTCGGTAGCCTGCGTGAAGCCGAGGCCCACGCTGAGCGAGAGACTCACGATAACCATGTTGCGCTGCGAGAAACCAGTGCGTGCCATCATGCCGAAACCAGCATAAAGAATGCTGCCGAACATCATGATGGTGCAGCCGCCGAGCACAGCCTGCGGAATAGTAGTAAGCGCATGACCCACAACGGGGAACACACCGCCGATAATCATCACCAAAGCGCCGATGCCGATCGTGAAGCGATTCACAACGCCCGACATAGCAGCCAAGCCTACGTTCTGACTGAACGACGTGATTGGCGTACAACCGAACAAGCCCGACACACTACTTACGAAGCCGTCACAACTGATGGCTGCGCCCATCTCCTTTGTCTCAGGGTCGCGGTTCAGCGCACCGTTGCACAGCGCCGACGTATCGCCGATAGTCTCCGTAGCCGACACAAGATAAACAGCCACAACCGAGAGTATCGCACCGATGTTGAACTCCGGCGTGAACGGCATAAGACGCGGCATCGACACTACAGCCAAGCCCGATAGACCGCTGAAGTCGACCATTCCCATAAAACAAGCAAGGATATAGCCCACGATAAGGCCCACAAGAACAGAAAGCGAACGAAGGAATCCCTTTGCGAAAACCTGACAAAGGAGACAAGCGAGCAGCGTAACAGAACCCACAATCCAGTTGTTCAAGCTGCCAAAATCGGGCGAACCCATGCCGCCCGCAAACGAATTGGCTCCAATAGGCAGGAGCGAGAAACCGATAGCCGTAACTACCGTAGCCGACACGACGTGCGGAATGAGCTTTATCCAATACTTCACGAACAAGCCGAGCACGCCCTCAACAAGTCCGCCCACGATAACCGCACCGATAAGCGTGCCCATGCCGTATGCGCCGGCGATGCTGATGGCGAGCGAGAGGAACGTGAACGAGATGCCCATGACGATAGGCAGACGCGAACCGATGCGCCACACGGGGAACAGCTGCACAAGCGTACCAATGCCGGCTATCACCATACAGTTCTGTATAAGTGCCGCACTGACCGCGCTGTCAAGGCCGACAACGCTTGCCAGAATCATGATTGGGGTGATGTTGCTGACAAACATCGCCAGCACGTGCTGCAAACCGAACGGGAGAGCCTTTCCCAACGGCACTCTACCGTCAAGCTGATAGAGATTCTCAATTGATTTTTTCATTGTGTGTATATAAACGTTTATTATAGATCAAAAAAATCGCAGAAACTTGTTTTTGATGTGCAAATATAGCGATTTATATTCAAAAACAGACACACAACACTCACTATTATTACTACTTTTACTGATTCTCTCGGTTAATCAGGTTCACAACGACCTTCACCATAACGTCCTTCTCCTCGGTTCTACTCTCGGCAATCATCAGCGTGAGCGCCACAAGTGTGTTGTCGGCAATGCGCTTGTGTCCGTCCTCGGCGTAAAGCACGCGACATAAGGCGCACAACATCCTTCAGCTCGTTGTAGCGGTCGAGCTTTATCTGCTGATTGATGGCATAGCCCTTGATGAGGTATTGCTTGAGAACGGAGGTCGCCCACTGGCGGAAACGAGTGCCTTGTACAGACTTAACACGATAGCCAACAGAGATGATAACATCAAGGTTGTACATCGTTGTTTCATATGTTTGGTCTTGATCCTTACCCATATGTGCAAATTTTGCACATGTGACATGTCGGTCAAGTTCACCTTCTTTATAACAATTATTTATATGACGTGTAATAACTGTTCTATCACGTCCGAACAGCTCTGCCATCTGACTCTGTGTTAGCCACACTGTCTCGTTCTCCAGCTTCACATTAAGTTGCACGCTACCGTCTTGCGAGCGGTATATTTCTATTGAATTGTTCATATTTGTTTTCTTTTTATCGGGTTTAAATCAATCATAAAAAGACTAAAGCCCCTTTTACTTTTTTACTTTTTTACTTTTAATACATCCTGCGTTCTGCCCAATCGCCTCTATCGAGGTTGCGGTAGCCAATAGCTTCGCTGATGTGCTGCACCTCCACACGTTCTGAGCCGTCAAGGTCGGCGATGGTGCGCGCCACCTTGAGTATGCGGTTATAGGCGCGGGCGGAGAGCGAGAACTTCTCCATGGCGGTACGCAGGAGGGCGATGGAGGCTTCGTCGGGCTCGGCGAACTGGTGAATCATGCGCTCGGTCATCTGCGCGTTGCAGTGTACGCCCTTGAAGTCTTTGTAGCGGGCGGTCTGTATGTCGCGTGCCTTGATGACACGCTCACGGATGGCGGCACTCGGCTCGCCGGGCTGCGCTTTCGAGATGTCCTTAAACGGCACGGGCGTAATCTCGCACTGGATGTCGATGCGGTCGAGCAGCGGACCGGATATCTTGCTCATGTAACGCTGTATCTGTCCGGGCGTGCAGCAGCACTTGTGCGTCGGGTCGTTGTAATAGCCGCAGGGACAGGGGTTCATCGAGGCGATGAACATGAACGAGCAGGGGAACTCAACGGTGTACTTCGAGCGCGAGATGGTTATCTTATGGTCTTCGAGCGGCTGACGCAGCACTTCGAGCGTCTGCTTGTTGAATTCGGGCAGCTCGTCGGCGAACAACACGCCGTTATGTGCCAGCGATATCTCGCCCGGCTGCGGGTTTATTCCGCCGCCTACGAGCGCCACTTCGGATATGGTATGGTGGGGCGAGCGGAACGGGCGCTGTGAGATGAGCGACGTGCCGCGCTTCAGCTTTCCGGCTACACTGTGTATCTGTGTCGTCTCCAGACTCTCTGAGAGCGACAGCGGCGGCAGAATAGAGGGCAGACGCTTTGCCATCATCGACTTGCCCGAACCCGGAGGGCCTACCATGATAAGGTTGTGGCCGCCTGCCGCCGCCACTTCCAGCGCACGCTTCACGCTCTCCTGACCGCGCACGTCGGCGAAGTCGAGGTCGAAGCGGCTCTGCTGTTCGTAGAACTCGCGGCGTGTGTCGACGAACGTCGGCTCGTACACCTCACGCCCCGTGAGCAGCTTTATCACGTCCATGATGTTCTCCATGCCGTACACCTCCAGATTGTTCACCACTGCCGCCTCGCGCTCGTTCTGCTTCGGCACAATCAGTCCCTTGAACTTCTCGGCTCTTGCCCGGATGGCTATCGGCAACGCTCCCTTCACGGGCTGCAGCGTGCCGTCGAGGCTCAGCTCGCCCACGAGCATATAGTCGGCGAGCACGTCACTCGTCACGGCTCCGCTCGCGGTGAGTATAGCCATGGCGAGCGGCAGGTCGAACGAGCTGCCCTCCTTGCGCAGGTCGGCAGGCGCGAGGTTGATGGTGATGTCTGCGTGCGGAAACTTATATCCGTTCACCTGCAGCGCCGACGCTATGCGGTCGCGTCCTTCGCGCACGGCGGTGTCGCCGAGTCCGGTCATGCGATACATCACGCCGGGCACGATATTCACTTCAACGGTTACGGTGGTTACGTCGAGGCCGTTAACGGCTGCGGAATAAGTCTTTACGAGCATAGTTAGATTCGGGTTTTAACGGGTTAATAGTGCGCAGCACTTTCACAAATCGGAAGTGCCTATTGACTACAAATTTAGTTGTTTCGTTTGTTTTATCCAAGTGTATGGCGTTTTTTCTGCCAAAAATATACTAACTTTGTACAAAACAGATTATCCGATACAATATGGAAGAAGATTTCGACATACGTCAGGAGCAGGGGCGCAAGGGCGAGAAGGACTTCGAGAATGCTCTGCGCCCGCTGCGGTTCGGCGATTTCAGCGGACAACAGAAGGTGGTGGAGAACCTCGAAGTGTTCGTCGAGGCGGCGAAGTACCGCGGCGAACCGCTCGACCATACGCTGCTGCACGGCCCCCCAGGACTGGGCAAGACAACGCTTAGCAACATCATAGCCAACGAACTGGGCGTGGGCTTCAAGATTACGAGCGGACCGGTGCTCGACAAGCCGGGCGACCTCGCCGGCATCCTCACTTCGCTGGAGCCGCGCGACGTGCTGTTCATCGACGAGATTCACCGTCTCTCGCCGGTCGTAGAGGAGTATCTCTACTCGGCGATGGAGGACTACCGCATCGACATCATGATCGACAAGGGTCCGTCGGCGCGCTCTATACAGATCGACCTCAACCCGTTCACACTCGTAGGTGCCACAACGCGCAGCGGACTGCTCACGGCGCCGCTCCGTGCGCGCTTCGGCATCAACCTCCACCTGGAGTACTACGGACCGGAGATGCTGCAGAAGATTATCAAGCGCTCGGCGATGATTCTGAAGGTGCCTATCGACGACGATGCGGCTATAGAGATTGCGCGCCGCTCGCGTGGCACGCCGCGTATTGCGAACGCTCTGCTGCGCCGTGTGCGCGACTTCGCCCAGGTGAAGGGCAACGGACGCATCGACCGCGACATTGCGCGCCTATCGCTCTCGGCGCTCAACATCGACCAGTATGGTTTGGACGAGATCGACAACAAGATACTGCTCACCATCATCGACAAGTTCCGCGGCGGACCGGTCGGCGTGTCTACCATAGCCACCGCCATCGGCGAGGACACGGGCACCGTCGAGGAGGTGTACGAGCCGTATCTCATCATGGAGGGCTTCATAAAGCGCACGCAGCGCGGACGTATGGTGACGCCCCTCGCCTACCAGCACCTCGGACGACCAATGATTGGCAGCAACGCTGTGGAGCCGGGACTGTTCGACTAACTCTCAACTGGAATGGCATACTTTTTGCCAAGACGATATTTGCACGATTTGACCGCTCATATTTCGCGAAAAATCAAAAACAAAATCCTTAGTCGATTTTTCGCGAGTTTTGAGCGTGCAGCCGTAAGCGTTTGTCTTACAGCATATTGTAGCGTTTTCTCTAAAAGTGTGCAATTTTCACCTTAGCAAAACACAACTTATCGTGAGACTTTACAGTGTAAAAGCATAGGTTTTACCAAGTAAAAGCATAGGTTTTACTGGGTAAAGTCTCAAGAGTTACCATGTAAAGTCTCACGAAAAGTTTGTAAAACCTATCGTTTTACACTGAAAAGTCTCAATTTTTATGATTTTTCGGCTGCGCCGACCGATGAAATGGCGCATTTTCGAGAATGCGAATCTCTAGAATGAGATTTTTCGCGGAGGTGACTTGTATTATATTTGCTTATAAAAGTAAAGAAGTAAAAAAGTAAAAAAACGCAGATTTTTTACCTTTTTACTCTTTTACCTTTTTACCTTAACACTCTACATTCAAAACTCACAACTCATTTCTGTGCAGCTCTGCCAGCAGCTTCACGCTCTGACTGTGCAGGTCGATGTGTCGCTGCAGCTTCTCGTAGATGCTGTTTATCTCTACGTAGTAAGCCAAGGCGGTTATCTCGCCCTGCTGCAGCGCCTTCCTGAAGAGCGTAAGTGACTCCTGCAGCAGCTTCACGTCGCTGTGGTCTATCACCTGCTGCAAGCCCTGCAACTGCTCGTAGCTGGTGCGCAGCGAGGCGTCGGCGTCGTGCTGCGCCTGCTGCACCTGCAGCTCGGCACTCTGACGGCGTTCGCGTGCCGCCTTTACGTTGCTGCTGTTGCTATAGAGCGGGAAACTCACGCCTACCATGAAGCCGTTGATGGCTTCGCGCTGCTCGGTATTGCGGCGGTAGCCGAAGGAGATGCTGGGCAGCCACTCGCTCTTCTGCACCTTAAGGTTCATGTCGGCGGCGCGCAGGGCGGTCTGCGCCACTGCCACGTCGGCATCCGACGCTACGGCGAGGGCGCGATACTGCTCGAAGTCGACTATCGGCTCGTAGTGGGGCAGCTCGGTTGAGGATACGTCGATGGGCTTGCCGCCGTTGAGCTGCTGCAGCTGCTGCAGCAGGGCGGTGCGCTCGCCTTCTGCCTCGCCAACGAGGGTGCGCACCTCCATGCAGTCGATCTTCACCTTGTTCAGTTCAAGGGCGTTGGCGTCGCCTGCCTCCATGCGCTTCTCGTACATCTGCAGCAGCGTCTCGCTGTTGGCAAGACGCTCGCGCAGCATGGCGAGACTCTGGTTGAGGCGTATCACGTCGATGCAGACGAGCTGTGCCTGCAAGAGTATGTCGCGGCGCTGCTTGGCGAGTTGCTGGTCGCCTACGGTCTGCTGCATCTGCGCCTGCTTGCTGCGGGCGGCATACTTCGTAGGGAAGTCGATCTCCTGGCTCACCACAAGTTCGCTCTCGGCAACGCCGGAGTAGCCCTTGGTGAAGAACGGGCTGTACTCTACCGACGGACCGCCGAGGGTGTTCGTGGCTTTTATGTCGAGCACATCGGCGCGCATGTCGTGCGCCGCCGACTGCAGGGTGAGGTTGTTAGCAGCTATCTGCTTGAGCACGTCGCCAACGGTGTCGGCGAGGGCGGCGCTACACGCGCTGAGTGCCACGGCTGTGGCGATTAGATATCTTCTCATATATTATCGGTACTATGAATGCGTTGAGTAATGTAGAACTGATGAGTCCGCCGAGTATCACCTTCGCCATCGGCGACTGTATCTCGTTGCCGGGCAGGTCGCCGCCCAGGGCGAGCGGCACGAGGGCGAGGGCTGAGGTGAGGGCTGTCATGAGTATCGGGTTCAGACGCGAGAGCGAGCCTTCGACGATGGCTTCGCGCACGCTCTTGCCTTCCTCGGTGCGCAGACGCTTGTACTCGGTGATGAGCAGCATGCCGTTGCGCGTGGCGATGCCGAAGAGCGAGATGAAACCGATGACGGCGGGTATGCTTACCTCGCCAGTGGTGAGCACGATGGCGAAGATGCCGCCGATGAGTGCCAGCGGGAGGTTGAGCAGTATGACGCCGGCTTCAAGGGCGTTGCGGAACTGCATGAAGAGCAGGAAGAAGATGACGACGATGGCGAGCATGCAGGTAAGGTAGAGCACGCGGCTGGCGCTCTCCTGGCTCTCAAACTGTCCGCCGTACTCTACGTGGTAGCCTTCGGGCAGCTGCACGTTCTCGCCTACTGCCTGCTTGATGTCGGCTACTACGTCGCTCAAGGCTCTGCCGCTGGTGTTGGCAGAGATGACTATCTTGCGCTGCACGTTCTCGCGGTTGATGGTGTTAGGTCCGGCGCTCGATATGATGTCGGCAACGTCGCACAGAGGCACCTTACGGCCGTCCTGCGTGTCGATGATGAGATTGCTTATCTCGTCGGAGTCGGCGGCTTTCACCACGAGGTTGAAGGCTCTGCCGGCTTCGTACACCTGAGAGACGGTCTCGCCGGCGAGATTCACGGCGAGGAACTCGTTGAACTCGGGCAGCGCGATGCCGTTGCGCACGAGCAGTTCGCGGCGCGGCACAATCTTCAGTTCGGGGCGCTCTATCTGCTGCTCCACGTTGAGGTCGGCGATGCCCTCAATGTCCTGGCAGGCGTTCTTTATCTGATTGCCGATGGTGAACATGCGGTTGAGGTCGGTGCCGAAGAGCTTGATGGCTATGCTGGCTTGTGTGCCCGAGAGCATGGCATCGATGCGGTGGGAGATGGGCTGACCTATCTCTATGTTGGCTCCGGCGAGAACGGAGAGGCGCTTGCGCACGTCGTTGAGCACTTCCTCGTGACTGCGGTCCTTAAGCTCGAACGGGGCTTCTATCTCGCTCACGTTCACGCCGAGGGCGTGCTCGTCGAGCTCCGCACGACCGGTCTTGCGTGCCACGGTCTTTATCTCGGGCACCTGTAGCAGCAGTCGCTCGGCACGTGCGCCGATGGAGTCGCTCTCTTCGAGCGAGATGCCGGGCAGCGAGGAGATATTGATGGTGAACGAGCCCTCGTTGAACTTGGGCAGGAAGCTGCTGCCTAAGCAGAAGAACACGCCCACGGCGACAACGAACAACGCTGCGGTGCCGACGATGACCTTGCGGGTGTTGGCGAGCACCCACAGCAGGGCACGCTCGTAATACTTCTTAAGCCATACGGCTACGAAGGCTTCCTTCGGCATCTCGCCCTTGCTCTTGCCGAGCAGGTAGCTGCAGAGCACGGGGGTGAGCGTGAGGGCTACGAGGGTTGAGGCAAAGAGGGCTGTGACGAAGGCTATGCCCAGGGGTATGAGCATGCGGCCTTCCATGCCGCTGAGGAAGAACAGCGGCGCGAAACTCACCACGATAATCAGCGTGGAGTTGAGGATAGGCATGCGCACCTCACGCGAAGCGTTGAACACGAGTTCGATGATAGGCACACGCTCTGCCTCGGGCAACGCGCGGTTCTGGCGTATGTGCTTGTAGACGTTCTCTACGTCGACGATGGCGTCGTCTACGAGCGAGCCGATGGCTATGGCAAGTCCGCCGAGGGTCATGGTGTTGATGCTTATGCCGAGGGCGTTGAGCACTATCATCGCCACGAGGAACGAGATTGGTATCGTGACGAGCGAGATGACCGTGGTGCGCACGTTGGCGAGGAATATCATGAGGATGATAACCACGAAGATGGCGCCCTCGATAAGCGACTTCTGCACATTGTCGATACTACTCTCGATGAAGTCTGACTGACGGAAGATGTCGGTAGAGATATGCACGTCGGCTGGCAGGGTCTGCTTGAGGTCGGCGAGTGCGAGATCGAGATGCTTGGTGAGGTCGATGGTGCTCGTATTGGGCTGCTTCGTAACGGTGAGGAGCACGGCTGACTGGGCGCGCTCGCTGGCTACGCCGAGCTTAGGCGACTGGTTGCCTATCTTTATGTCGGCTACGTCGGCAAGGGTGACGACACTCTCGCCGTTCTTCTTCACGATGCACGTGCCGAGCTTCTCGACATCGTTAGTGGAGGTGATGCCGCGGATGATGTACTCGTTGCCGTACTTGTACTGCACGCCGCCGTTGGTGTTGGTATTCATGCCGCGGGTGCATGCCATGATGTCGGTGAGCGACACGCCGAAGTGCTTCATGCGACCGGGGCTGACGAGTATCTGATACTCCTTGATGTCGCCGCCGTGAACGCTCACCTGAGCCACGCCGCCGGTGGAGAGCAGACGCGGACGTATCACCCAGTCGGCGTACGTGCGCAGGTCTTGCTGTGAAGTATGCTTGCTGGTGAGGCTCACGATGAGCACTTCGCCGAGTATCGACGACTGCGGACCGAGCACCGGAGCGCTCACTCCGGCAGGCATCTGCGCGCCTACTGCGGCGAGTTTCTCGCTCACTATCTGGCGGGCGAGGTAGATGTCGGTGCCCCAGTCGAACTCAACCCACACAACGGAGAAGCCGTTGGTAGACTGCGAACGCACGCGGCGCACACCGGTGCTGCCATTGACGGCGGTTTCTATAGGAAAGGTGACAAGTTGCTCCACTTCCTCTGTTGCCATGCCGCCGGCTTCGGTCATGATGACTACGGTGGGGGCATTGAGGTCGGGGAACACGTCCACATCGGTCTGGCTGGTGGAGTAAAGGCCGCCAATGACGAGCAGCACCGACGCCACCAACACGAGTATTCTGTTCTCAAGCGAGAAGCGTATTATCTTGTTCAGCATAGTTCTTTTTTTTTATTAGTTGACAAGTAGACAAGTAGATTTCCTCAGGGGGTGCACTTGTCTCAAGTGCACCAACAAAGCAAGAAGTGCACCAACAAAGCTACCATTGCATCTTCCCACAGAATTCACAGAACACACAGAAGCCTCTTGCTGAAATGTACTTCCACAGAATTCACAGAATTTTCTTGCAGAGGAGAATTTCTGTGTATTCTGCGTGTTCCGTGGGACAATACTACGCAACCTAAACATCTGTGTGCATCTGTGCCATCTGTGGGAGGATTATTTAGGGCTGCCACACCCACCCAGGGGGTGCAGCTGTCTCAGCTGCACCAACCGAGCAGCCACTGCATCTTCCCACAGAATTCACAGAACACACAGAAGCCTCTTGCTGAAATGTACTTCCACAGAATTCACAGAATTTTCTTGCAGAGGAGAATTTCTGTGTATTCTGCGTGTTCCGTGGGACAATACTACGCAACCTAAACATCTGTGTGCATCTGTGCCATCTGTGGGAGGATTATTAAGTGGGTGGCGTGGGTATGGCAGGGATGCCATACCCTCCTAAGTGTGTTCTGTGGGCAGTACATCTCTGCTTGGTTGGTGCAGCAGAGACTGCTGCACCCCCTAACATTCCGTGCATTCCGTCCCTCATCTACTTCAGAAATTAATGATTATGGTTATGCGCCGGGATGGCGTTTGCAGCCGAAGCCAATCGTACTTGCACGGCGCCCTTTGTCACAACACGGTCGCCCTGCTTAACACCAGTGAGTATCTCTACACGCTCGCCGTCGCTCTCACCGAGCGTAACCTCCTGCTTGCGGTAGCCTTCGGCGTCTATCTGCACGTAGACGAAGTGGATGCCCTGCTCCTCGGTGAGGGCGGTGAGGGGCAGCGTGATGACGTTCGAGCGGTCTTGGGTTATGAGGTATATCTCGGCGTAAGAGCCCTGCACTACGTCGCCGGTGTTGTTGAACTCGAAGATGACGGGCAGGTAGGAGTTGTTCACCTCTGCCGAACGTCCGTACGACTGTATGCGTCCGCCCATCTCGGCGATGTCGTAGAGACGCTTGCTGTAGCTTGTGCGGAACTTGGCGCCGCGTATCTTGTTGAGTTCGTTGAAGCGGCGCTCGGGTATCTCGGCACGCAGATAGAGGTGCTTGTTCTGAGTGATGATGGCGAGCGGCTGACCAGCTTCTACGTAGTCGCCGCCGTTGACGAGACACTGCTTAACGTAGCCGCCGCGCGGAGCCGTAACCACTACTCCACCCTCGCTGCGCGTGCGCTTCATGCCGTTATAGGTGAGCTTGGCTGCTTCGTATTCGGCTTTTGCCACGGCGAGGTCCTTCTCGCTTATTATCTTGTCCTTGATGAGTATCTTGGCACGTGTGTAGTCACGCTCTGCACGCTCGTAGTCGATGCGGGCACGCTGCACGGGGTCGCCCTCTGCGGTCTGCATGCCGGCTGAGGTGATTGAGAAGAGCGTGGTGCCGGCAGACACCTTCAAACCCTCGCTCACGTGGTTCTTGTACTGCACGCGTCCGCTGATGGTTGCAACGACGGTGGTCTCGTCGCACGAGGCTGACATCACCTTTCCACTGGTGTGTATAACGCCGTGGAAGGTGCCAGGCTTCACTTCCTCTACCTTCACGCCGGCTGCACGGGCTTTCTCCGCAGAGAGTATTATCTCGTCGGTGTGGGCGCCCTTTGCCTCGCCACCGTGTTCTGCTTCTTCGGCAGCGTGGTCGTGATGCTCGGTTTCCTCGGCGTGGTCGTGGTCATGATCGTGGTCGAGATGGTCGTGCGACTGGCCTCCGCAAGCGGCAATGCCCGCCACGAAGACTGCTGATAGTAAGTAATAGGATAATCTTCTAAGCATATTTTGTTTGTTGTTAATTACTAAGCTGAAAGGCTGTTATTTATTAAACTGACAAGCTAATATTTAAAGCCAAAAACTAATCAACGACAAAGATAATGAAAGTATTCTGCAACCTTGTTGCAAATATTTCAAAGGGAGCAACTTAAGGGGGTGCAGTGCCATCCTCAGGGGGTGCAGCTGTCTCAGCTGCACCAACCAAGCCATGGTATATACGCAAAGAGGGCATGGCGGAATGCCATGCCCTCTTATGAATTTATTGGTTGGTGCAACGTTTGCTTGGATGGTGCAACGTTATCTCGGTTGGTGCACTTGAGACAAGTGCACCCCCTAAAATGTTACTTAACGAGTACCTTCTTAACCTTGCCGTCAGCAGAGCGAACGATGTTCAGACCCTTCTGGAGCTTAGAAAGCTTAACGCCGTCAACAGAGAATACCTCGAACTCGCCCTCAGCAACTGTTGTTGCGTTGATGCCAGTCTCAGGATCCTTCGTCCAGTCCTTGTCAACTACCTTAACATAGTTGTATGTAGCACGCGACTTGTCGTTAACGCCCTCGCCAGTACCCATCTTAACGGTTGAGAGAGTGAAGAGCTCGCTCATTGCGCTTGCAGCGATCTTAACCTCGCCGTTTACAACGAAGCCCTGAGCCTTTGAAACCTCTACCAAGAACGGAACTGTCTCAGCGAACTTGTCTGTGTTGTTGTTGCTGCCACCAGGTACCTGGAAGTATCCCTGGAGCATCTGGTCTGCGCTTGTGCGATACAAGTTGAGAGTGTTATTCCAAGCTGTCGGAACAGCACCAAGACCGATGACGTGCTCGCAAGAACCAGTACATGTAGACGGGTCGATAGACATAACGATCTTCTGAGTATCCCAATCTACCGGAATCTCCCACTCGAAGCCATTGCCGTCAGCTACGTAGTTCTCCTTGCAGAACGGTTCTGCAGCAGGTGTCTTAGCCTCGTAGTTGAACTCGCCACCGTAGTTCTTCTCGCCAGCCTTCATGGTGAATGTCATCATGAATTCGTCGGCTGCGTTATAAGAGATAGAGAACTCGGCTGTTGCAGATGCAGCACCGAGGAATGTAGCAGTAGCCTCGTCAGCAGTAGCGTTGAGAACCATTGCTGGCTCATCTGGAGTTACTTCACCCTCACCCTCTTCTGCGAGCGGCTCCTGACCACCTGGTTGTGGTGTAGGAAATGCACCAGTGAATACGAGGTCCTGGGTCTTCTCGTTGAGTGTTACGTCCTTAAGAGTGAGCGTGAACTCACCTGTTTCAGTAGCCAAGAACTCTACGTTAGCCTTGTCAGCCTTGAAGAGGTCTGTCTCAGGAGCTGAAGCGTCATAGATGTGGAGGTTGCTTGTGTAAACCTCTGGCTCTGGCTTTTCTTCCTCGTAGTTGAACTGACCCATATAGCTGAAGTTCTCGCTCTCAATAGCGAACTCCATCTTGACCTCGTCAGCCGAAACCTCTGTGAGTTCGAATGAAGCGTTCATCTGCTCGCCGAAGAAGTTTGTTGTAGCGCCGTCAGACTTAGCCATGATTGTGAGCGGCTCGTCTGCAGCGGCTGTCTCGTCAACGAGTGCCTTACCTACGAATACGAGGTCAGATGTCTGGTTGAGGAGAGATACGTCCTTAAGAGTGATCTTGTAGGTCTCGTCAGAGTACTTGATGACGTTCACCTGAGCTTCTGCTTCATCTACAACCGGCTCTTCTCCATCCATAATCATGAGGTTGCTTGTGTAGGTCTTGTCAGATACCACTGTAGCAGCGTCAGGATTTGTACCGACTACGTAGTTGTATTCAGCGCCCTTGGCTACCATGTAGAGCTTCTCTACTGTGCCCTCTGTATAAACAAGAGCGGTTACGTCGAAGTCGTCGCCGTCAACGTTGAGACTGCCAGTGTAGGTAGTGCGGTTCTTCTCTGTGTCAACAGCCTTAGTGAAACCAGAAGCTGTGTACTCAGCACCTTCCTGACCAACAACAGCAAGTGTCATGCTGATTGTCTCGTCTGTCATCTCCTTGATAGTAACCTGAGCCTGACCTACTTCCTCTGACATATCGCCAACAACCATAGAGATAGCGTCTGTGAAGTTCTTCTCTTCCTTAACCTCAGGCTTTGCTGCTACAACATTGAGAGTTGCGTCCCAAACGCCACCACCGTCAGAGAGGATGTCGCTTGAACCTCCAGGGAGGATGCAGTTCCAGTCGATCTTGAAGCGGATGCGGTATGTACCCGGCTCAGTAGGAGCTGTGAATACAGGAGGATTAACGTTGCTACGATCGTTACCAGAAACAGAAGCACCGGTAGAGTTGTAGCCATTGCCATCGTTTACTTTCGGATTAGCAAGTGTAGTATAGAAGCTGTAGGCTACCAAGTCGGTGCCTGCCTGATCCCACTGGCCTTCCTTGTAAGAGAACTCGCCGTCGTTGTCGCGGTCGATGTAGATATAACCATTCATCCACTGACCTGAGTAGTTGAACGAAGCTGTCAGCTCGCTGCCTGCCTCAACATTGAATACAGACGATGTGTGATCCTCGTAAGCTGCTTTCGAAGCGAATACGTTTACAGTCTGCTTGTCCTTACCAGTCTGCTGGAGAGAGAAGCTGCTGAGGACACGGTCGTTACGTGAGTGGTAAACTATAAGCTGTCTTGTCGAAGTTAACAGTGTACTTCTCTTTTGTCTCGCCGCCAGTCTCGCCACCGCCGGTAGAACCGCCGCCAGTAGACTCGAAGCCTTCGTCTGTGCCGAAGGTGTATTCAAAAGGATAGCCAGTTACAGCGTTAAGAGCCAACTTACCCTTGAAAAGGGCGTAAGCCTTTGTGCCGTTGAACTTAACGAGGAGTGACTCACCTTTAAGAGAGAAACCATCAACAATAGTTCCATTGGCAAAAACTTCAGGGTTGCTAACTTGGATTGTTGTCAAACCATCGGTGTCTGTTGTGCCTTCTACAGCGTCGCAGCTGATGTCACCCCAGTTTCCAAAACCATTCGTGCTGAAGTCGCAGCCACATGCGGTCACATTGTATGTACCGTCAACGCGCTTTTCAACGGTGAGAGTACCTTCCGGCAAAGCCTTATCATAAGAACTGCCAAGAGTCAGCGTAAAAGTAAGCTGATCAGTGTAGTCCGTAGCAAATGCCATTACGGTAACCATCAACATCGAAAGAAGAGATAAGATTTTCTTCATACTAAATCCTTTCTTTTTTGTTAATAAATTGTTATTAAATTAAGTGAACTATAATATTCTATATTTTAGTATGTATGCAGCATAGGGTTATCCGAATGCCGGATAATACTTACAATTTGTCTGTTCTTAGTCGTACTTTATATGCAAAGGTAGGAATAATTATCGTTTACGCAATAAAAATAACGTTAAAATACTTATGTTTACGACATATTAATACAAAAAAAAATCCCGACTCCGTTGCTGGAGTCGGGATTTTTTGTTTATCGGAAAGGGCGTGCGCCCTACCCTATAGTCTTAAAAAGATTACTTAACGAGTACCTTCTTAACCTTGCCGTCAGCGGTGCGAACGATGTTCAGACCCTTCTGGAGCTTAGCAATCTGTACGCCGTCAACAGTGAAGAGCTGTGCCTCGCCGTTAGCAACCTCAGCGTTGATTGTGCTGATGCCGTCAACAACCGGCTCTACAACCTTAAGAGTAGCATCGTAGATACCACCACCGTTGTTGAGGATATTGTTACCAGAAGCTACGCTACCACCTGCGTCGATGTTATCCCAGTCTACCTTGAAGCGGATGCGGTATGTACCCGGTGTGGTAGGAGCTGTGAACGAAGGCATCGGGTTAACGTTGCAGTTGTTTGATGCAGCCTCGCCCTTAGAGTTCTGGTCCTTATAATAGCTGTAAGAAACTACGTCTGTACCAGTCTGGTCAGCGCCGTCGGCGTTGAATGAGAACTGCTTGTTGTTGTCGAGGTCGATGTATACGTAACCGTGCATCCACTCGCCAACGTAACCGATAGAAGGTGTTACCTCTGAGCCAGCCTCAACGGTGAACTTCTCAGTTCCTGCTGTGAGGTCCTCATAACCGTTCATTGTCTTGCCGAACTCGATAGTCTGCTTATCCTTGCCCTCCTGCTGGAGAGAAACAGATGTAGAGTAGCGTGAAGTGTGGGTCTGCTTAGCGTCCTTGTCGAAGTTGATAGCATAGTCTTCTACTACTGGAGGCTCTGGAGTATCAACCTTCTCGCCGAATACGATGTCAGCCCAACCGTAAGCAGAACCGAAGAATACACCGAACTTAACAACAGTCTTGCCTGCGTTCTCGTCCTGAGTACCCTCGAAGTTGCGGATGTCAGACTCGGCACCTACGATTACACCAAGAGCGTTGTTCTCTGTAGCGCGTACCCATGTACCCTTTGTTGCTTCAGTAGTGAGAACGGTAGTTGTGTAGTCGTCAGTATTGATAGATGCCTTTACGCCAGAGATAGCGAAGTCGCCGATATTGTTGCCGTTGATCATAACGTCCTTGAATGTCACCATAGCGGTAGACATAGAAACCATTGTGATGTCGAGTTTTGCGTTCTCGATGTTAACCGGGTCAGAGTCGCCGAACTTGATGTTAGCCCAGTCGGTAACTGTCTCGGTTGTCGGGATGAAGATTTCCTTGCCGTAGCCTAATGTGTAAGTGTAATCGGACATGCCTCCGAGCACTACAGTGAATTTAGCAGCAAGCTGATTGTTTGCTACCTCGCCGCTCATTGTTACGTCGGCAGCATATTTTGTCCAGCCTTCGCCGGTAGAGATTACGCCAGCAGCGTTCTCTGCTGTAAGCTTCAGTACGCCGTCTACTTCCTCGCCGTTAGCCGTAAAGACAATCTTGCCTACTGTGCCAGAGTTTGTGAGGTCCATGTCAGCGAACTCAGGGAGAGTAACCTCGTACTTGCCCTCGCCCTTAGCGAGAACTGAAACCTCAGCGTCGTTGTATACCTTGTGGTCAGCACCGCGTACGATAGTAAGCTCGTTCTTGTAAACAACTGCCTCCGGAGTGTCAGGAGTTGTTGTCTCTGTCCAGTCGAGAGAAACTACCTTGATGTAGTTGTAGAATGCCTTGCTGAACTTAGGAGACTCACCGCTACCGATGAGAACAGTGTTGCTTGCGAAGAGCTCGTCAAGAACGGCAGGAGACATCTTAACCTCACCGTTAACCTTCAGACCCTCAGCCTTAGAAATCTCGAACTTAGCGAGGCAGTCAGCAACGTCCATGCGACCGGTGTTGTTGTTACCAGCGCCGTCCTTTGCGAAGAAACCAGACATCTGCTTTACAGACTGCTGGCAGTACCAGTGCATTGTGCGGTATGTGCTTGTCTGGAATGCTGCGAAGCTCTCGCCAGTAGTCATAGCAAGGATATCCTTGTCGTCGCCACCGTTAGAGAAGTCGATAGAAGCAACGATCTTCTGCTTGTCCCAGTTGATAGTAGCTGTCTTAGAGAAGCCATTGCCGTCAGCCTGATAGTTCTCCCAGAGTGTTACGTCCTCAGGCTCAGGCGGAGCTACGTAGTCGGGATCCTCACCGAATGCGAGAGTTGTTCCGTCAGTTGGGATGAGAGTCATGTAAAGCTTCTCTTCCTCATCCTTTGTATAGCGGAGAGCCTTAACAGCGAAGTTTGTGCCCTGGAAGTTAGCTGTACCAGTGTATGTGATGCGATCCTTCTCGTCTGTACCCTTTACGAGGTCTGTAGACTCAACGTTCATTTCAGAGAAGACGAGAGACATGCTGATAGTGTTGTCAGACATCTCCTTGAGAGTAACGGTAGCGTCGCCCATTGCGCTCGGAGTACCGTCAGCGAGTGAATAGAGCTTGTCGGCATACTGCTTCTCGAAGGTTACAGTTACCTCAGGCTCTGTCGGCTCTGTCCAGTCCTTGTCAACTACCTTAACGTAGTTGTATGTAGCACGTGACTTGTCGTTAGCGCCTTCACCAGTACCCATATTAACTGTTGAGAGAGCGAAGAGAGCACTCATTTCGCTTGCAGGAATCTTCACCACGTCATTAACAACAAAGCCCTTAGCCTTTGACACCTCAACCTTAATTGGATTAGTCTCATCGAACGGATTGGTGTTGTTGTTGCTGCCACCAGGTACATTGAAGTATCCCTGAAGGGTGCCGTTAGGCTTGCGATATAAGTGGAGAGTATTATCCCAAGCTGTTGCAACTTCACCAAGACCAATAATATCTTCGCAAGCACCAGTACATGTAGATGGGTCGATAGACATTACTATCTTCTGTGTATCCCAATCTACTGGGATGCTCCAGTTGAAGTTAGTGCCATCGCCTACGAAGTTAACCTTCTCGAAAGCTGCAGGCTTCTCGTCGCCGCCGCCAGTAGAACCGCCGCCCTCGAAGCCTTCGTCAACGCCAAATGTGTACTCAACAGTGATATTGGTGAAGAAGTTAGGGTTGTAAGTTCCCTTAAATGTAGCATAAGCCTTATCACCCTTAAATTTAACGAAGAGTTTTGCATTCGTCAATTCTGCGTTATCGCTTCCGCGAAGAGCGTAAGGAGTTACATCAATAGTTGTTACACCATTTGCGTCGGTTGTTGCTTCAACACCTTCACAAATAATTTCGCCCCAATTGTCCATTTCAAGTGAAGACAAATCACAACCAGTGGCAGTAACTGTATATTTGCCACCAGCATAATCCTCGATTTTGAGAGTACCATTAGCATAGCTCGGGCCATTAAAGAAACCTGTTTTTGTGGTTACTTTATAGTCTAACTGACCGATAAAGTCCGTAGCAAATGCCGTTACGGCAATCATCAACATCGAAAGAAGAGATAAGATTTTTTTCATAATAAATCCTTTTCTTTGTTTGTTAATAAATTGTTATTGAATTAAGTTAATTAAAAATTTCTGTTTTAGTAATAATCGGTTTTGCGCGATTTCTTTAGTTTGTTTATTCGGTCTTCTTAGGTCTTTAGATTATGGTTTCTTAGATTGTAGTACGGCGCTTTTTCAGCGCACGTTGTATGGTGCGCAACGCCTTTTGGCACTACACACTCCATCTTCGGTGCAAATTTAGTAAAAATTTGGATAGTGGCAAAGTATTTTCCACTTTTTTATGTCTTTGAGGGTGAATAGGTTGGCTTAAAGGGCGCATCGATTGAGCTTTACACCTTATTATTATATTTAAGAGCGGATTGAGTATATTCTATTACTAAACTTCTGTAGGTGAAAATATCTACCATATCTCCCAGCAACGGCGCAACGTGCACA
>OBSA01000084.1_pt1 | contig 29258 bp, 54 predicted proteins | sample 1501291 | NCBI WGS metagenome assembly OBSA01 (sample SAMEA3360679, study PRJEB22359) | human gut metagenome | biome: ENVO:urban biome; feature: ENVO:human-associated habitat; material: ENVO:feces | place: Bangladesh | collected 2011 | reverse complement strand
TGACGTTAGACATTGTAAGATCCAATGCTGTTATCTGATTAAACTGAGCAGGCTTGCCACCCTCTCTTCCTGGGATATTCCAGCCTTCTTCGTATGGGTTAATGAAGTTAACGCCAACACTAGACAAGTAATGCATCCATTTAGCTGGGCTAATATTCATAGACTTAGGAATCTATGTAATATCCATGTTTACAACCTTACCTTTATCTCTAGCGATAGCTAACTCAAGTCTGTACCACAATACAATATACATATACTGTAATGGCTTAAGAATACTAACCAATGATCTAGGCTTACTATTCGTATTACTATAAATAGCACCACAATAAGGAAGCTTCTGGCTATTAGGGTTATCGATACTTACGTGCTGGTATTCAATAGGCTGTATACCAAAATACAAGTCACTACCAGCTCTGTACCCTTCCCATACCTCTATAATCCAATCTGGTTCGATGCTGACCTCATTACCAACAGGCTGATATGTTTCATCGACTATATTGATCTGGGGCTGCCCTGCATCATCTGTAGTAGTTACATAGAAGATCTTCTTGAAAGACTTCCAACAACAATGCCATACATTTACAAGCGATTTACCTGATCCTTCAAATATAGGATTATCGTATATACGTAACTATATACCCATATCAACAGGGCTTCTATCTCCAAGGTTTCTACCAGGAGTAGAACCAATCATCTCTTCAAGCTTATCAAGATCCTTCTCTTCAAGCTTGTCGTAATATCTATCGTATACTTCAGTTATAGGCATACGCATCTTTCTGCAGCACCATGATCCATCCTCAATAAACTCAAGGTCTGGGCTTTTATCGTAAGAGAAACATATAGGATTAACTCTCTCCGCATATGGCTCTGCATTAAGTACGCCAACGTAATAAATTTCTCTACCTGAGATCAATCCGTCCTTCCAGCCTTTGATAAACTCGTTGTCAAGATCAAGCTTCTCTCTCAGATAGGTAAGAGAATGATATGCAGTATTCTCTACAATATCTTTATAGTCTTTATCCATATACTTAGCTATCTGCTCTGGTGGCATAATCTCTCCAGATTGTAGCTATTCTTGGAACTGCTGAGCTTCCTCTGGGCTCATTCTAGCTGTGATAGCTGCTTCTATATATTGTAGAATCATCTATTTCTCTTTCTCCTGCATTTCAGATGTAGCCTCCTATGAAGTTCTGATAACTCTGAAGTTAAGAGGTCTTTTTGTCTCCTCACCTATAAGTAAGTCTACTTTAGGTCTAATAATATTAAAGTCATGAGGAGTAGCAGGAAAACCATCCTCGACCTTGAATGGGTTTGTAATTGATTTAAAATCCTTCTCGTCGAAGATGCTGTTATATAAATTATAATAGGTCTACAGCTCTCCGTAATATGATGTACTATTTCCTCCAGATGTTACGTTACCCTCACCTATAATATAGTTAACGCAATCCTCCTGCCACTTCTTTCCTTTCTTTGAAAGAGGGAGCTTTTGTCTGGGGAAAGCTGAATTGTATAAGTTATCTTCCATGTATTAAAATGTGAATATCGGCATACCGTCTTCACTTGTGCTGCTATCTTCTTCAAACCATTGTTTGCTAAATAACGGCATCTCGAAGAGTTCAACCTATTTGTTTTGTTCTTTTGCAGACGACACCTTTACCTAATAGAGCTCCTCTCTGTATATCATTACCATACACAGGGCTATAACACGGTCCACATTTCGTACACCATCGTTCTCTATAAGCTCTTCTATTAGAGGTTCGCTGTATACTCTTTCTACATTAGGGTGACCTTCTTCAAACTCATCTAATAGCCACTCTAATATTAATCCTTCGCCATACGCCCTAATCTGTTTGGTCATGTGGCATCCTTTTCTTCTTTGCACTTTGCTGTCTTTAAAGACTTCAGATATGATTTTATCTGGCTAATCAGCCAAGAGGTAATCGCAGTGTTTATTCGTAAAGTAAGGGTAGATTCCTTTTCTTTCATTCTCAAATAATAATCTAGCGTTATAAAATGTAAGTAGCTTACGCACATTCTCATAGTATTCTTCTGCTGTATCCGGTCTTCCGGAATACTCTGCTACTATTACATCTGTCCATGCTTCTCCAGCTCTTACGCGTTTAAATATAAATGTAGAACCAAGAGAGTTTGTAAAGCTATCATCATGATCATAAGGGTCGCATCCTCCTATATATAAACCCAAAGGAGGATCCTTTACTGGGTATTCCCATATAACTACAGATCCATGAGGCTTATCTCCTTTCTTAAGAGGATAATTAGTTATATCCCCACTAGGCTTTTCTGTAGCCTTTACTTGACCATTTCCATCCCACTCTAGATCAACTATATGCTTCATACTTTGAAGCTTCTTGTTAGTCCTTATTCTGGTCAATTGGTCCATCAATAACTTTCTAGGGAATATATTCTTACCGAGCTCCAATACAGCTTCTGCCGGTCTTATAGGACGTTCTGATATAAAACGGTCTATTGACTACTAACTAGCACCTCCATCTTTGATTTTGTTTCTCTGCTCTATAAGATTACAAATGGCTTTTTCTTTTAGACTATTACCATCTTTATCCATGTATACGTAATCGCCATTGTCATCAAATGACTCCAGATTACTCCACGATGGAACAAAAAATCCACATTCTGTATTCTCCCTACCTTCGTCCCATATATTTTGAAAACTAAGAACATTGTAAGCCTTAGGCTTATAAAACAATTCTTTTAGTCCATCAAAAGAAGCTCCTTCTGTACCTCCCGTACCAAAAGCTATCATTGTTCCAAAAGCTATTCCATCATCATTTTCTACAGATGGCTACTCAATACGCCAAGCGTCTAGAAGGCTTGGAAATTTACCACCTTCTTCCCATAGTACTAGTTTACCACGAGTACCACGGATTCTTTCTGGATCATTCTTAAGCGTTATTCCACATATACTAGATTTGTATCCTTGTTCTGTCTATTTACCATATTCGTCTGTTATCTTATAGCCAGACACTCTCTCCATTCTAGTAGAAGTAAGTCTTTGTTTAGCCCACTCTGTATTAGCGTCTATAAAATCCATGATCTCCCAAGCTTTGGTTAAAAGCCCATCACCAATAAGGAATTTCTATTCTGAGGCTACTGCAAAGTTTTTCGACCCTTTTATAAGTTCGTAATTTCTTACTAGCATTGAAGCACCTTTAAACGAATATCCTCTTTGTCTTGATTTAAGTACAGCCATATGCTTTCCCTCTATCTCTGCTTGTTCTATAGCATTAAAATAATACCAATCATAATCCCAGAATCTAGGAAAGTCTAATATACGTTCACGTTTTGTTCTAACGTTTCCATCTTTGTCTGTATATTTAGTCTATACAATTTTCATAATTGGGCTATAGTTTAGATAAAAGTAATGATACCCAGTTATATACTAGCCGTCCGGAGATGTATACCCATTAAGACATCTATCTGTTTCTCGCTCCCAATATTGTACGTAATCGGTAGTTCCTTTGGGAGCAAACGTATAGCACTTGTTGTTTTTGAAAAAATTAGCCGCTTCACTAAATTGTTCAGTATTGTGTACTTTCTAATTAAAATCTACTACCATAATATATATTATTCGTACATACCGATAACGCCACCACCCTTGACTCTACCGGCTTCCGCTTGTTCTGCTTTTGCCTACTTCATAGCCATATCTAACGACTTAATAATTCCGCTAACATCTTTCAATATGGCTGAAAGTTTCTTAGCCGTATCTATATCAAGCTCTTCTTCAGCATAGCTATCCATCGTGTTCATAATGCCCTCTGCTGCGCTCTTAGAAGATTTAAGCAAGCGGGTAGCAGGAGTCTCTTGGAACTCCTGGAACCTTTTTGCTAATTCTTTTATAACGTCATCAGGTTTATAATTCTCATCATTAAGTACATCTTTAGCTACTCTCCATGTGCGTTCTTTCTCTGGATATGCCTCATATGGGCTATTCCATTTGTATCTCCACACTATGAACTCAATCTTCTTTAATGCGTCTTGTTTATCTTTAGCATTGTTATAGAAATCTTTAAATGGTGGTATAGCTAAATCTTCTGTGCTTAATTGTATTTTATTCTATATGATGTCAAACATTACTAAATTCTCCTACCCCTAATATGAACTATGTGATCTTCATATACATTACCATTATTATCTGTTGTATTGTTAGAAACCAAGAACATCTCGCTTTCATGTAGATTACTATCAGAGTATGCGCTAGTTAAATTTGGATACTTTGGAAGTCCCACTATACGTATTCCACATTTACCATTAGAAACGAATTCGACTCCTAAATCACCCTCTTGTACATATGTCGAAAAATATGCAAGAGATTTAGATCCAATACCCATTCCTGTACCAATGCCAGTTCCAATATACAGCTAAGCATCATTATCTCTAACATTAGAGAAAAACTTAGTTTTGCTATCTGTCGCCATTCTTAATCCAGACTAAGCTTGCGAACCAGACTAGCTTTCTGACAAATAGTAAAGCTATGCAATACATTTACCAGCTGTGTCATTTATAAACATTCCTGAAGATACCGCTTTTGCGCTTGTATCAGGGCCAGTATAAACAGTTTGTTCTTTTGTTGTTATGCAAGTCTCTCCATTAGGATTAGTAAACGTTGCATCTGTTAAATTCGCCTTTTTCAAAACGACGTTTTCAAGCGTTGCATCATTAGCCTTCAAAACACCGGTACTTGTAACAGTAAATGGAGCAGATGTTAAGTCTCCTTTAGATGTCATCTTACCAGCCCATATGCGAACATCGCCTTTGCCTTCAGTTGTAACATATCCATCAAGATCAGAATTACTATTAACAGCTTTGCCTGATGTCATACCGGCAACAATATCACCTTGACTATTTCCATCTCCTTCAAAGATTACAACCTCTTCAGAAGAAATCTATTTAATATTAGCTTTGTTAGCAACAAGCAAATCATAGAATGCATTATCGCTTATTCTAAATGGTTCAAACGCGGTTGATGTTTCTGGGTTCTACGTAGTGCCTTTTTCTGACTCCCATGTATCATAATTAACACATGCATAATACATATTGTTGTATCTAACAATATCTTGGTACATTACACCATCTGCATCGCTAACGGCTCTCTTTCCATCGTAATATGTTTGCGAGTTATCGAAATCTCCTCTAATTCTTAAAGGTGAGCCCTTAAGCGCCTGTCCAGTAGATGGAACTCCTGGATCACCCTTTTTACCAGATGCGGATACAGGGATGGTTACAGATGTAAGATATGCTCCATTTTTATTATAAGCATATATGGTAACAACACTAGACTTAGATTGTACTGTTGTATTTACTGATGCGACCCAATGACCGGAGCTATACTGCAAATCTGTTTTGTCGTTTGAATTTAGCTGCATCTTTACATTCGCGTCATTATCACCTACGCTACTTTCGTTTCTGTACAAATTAACATTACAGCTCATCTATAAGTTGTAGTCCTAACCTTCTGCCGGAGCATATGATAATGATATATTAGAAAGCTACAACTGATATGTTACACCATTTAATCCATCTATACCAGACTTAACGATTGGAACATATTCGCTTAATGTTATTGTTCCATTTGTAGCTTTGAATAACATTCCGGTATCGCCTTCTGTTTTAATCTAATCTGTTGATATAGTATTCCATGTATCACCATCATTCGTACTGTACGAGAACTACCAATCAGAACTATTTAATGGAGTGATATTTGTAATCTGTGAGCCATCACTTTTCGCAACATATACACTAATGAGGTTTGGATACATTGTTCCATCTTGTAGATTGATAGCTGAAGCAGATGTCTTAATATCGTACGATACAGCATTATCGCCTGGTTTACCATCAGCTCCCCTCACAAGACCAAACAACTAAATTTCAGCCTATCTAACCTATGATGACACAGATGTAGATGTTGGGGTACCAACAAGAATTATCTTGTAGTATATATCGTTTTCGAAAGATAAAGAGCCTTCAGGTATATTTATATTAACCTAATTGCCATTTATTGTGAAATACTGATCTTTATTTGAACTATAATCATTTCCAGCAGAATCAGTAAAAGAGCCTATTGACAATGTGAAATCAATTGGATCACCATCATTGTACATATATGCCATAGATGATGATTCAAATCTCTTATTCTTATTCTCCTATGTCAAATAAAGATATTTATTCTCTCCAACAACATCCATGATAAGAGCGCTTGCTATACCATCTTTAGAGTAATAACCCCATAATGCAGGACTAGAATAAGCATGCCAATAAACATCTTTGCTACCAGCATCGGCATATTTCTTTCTTACGCAAACCCATTGTTTATAACCTGGACCAAGCTTCTCTAGATCCTGTGGATCATCAGTCCATCCAGAACCTTCCTTAATGTATTCGTTATTCTAAAAGCCTTCGTCGTTAGTCCACGTTTCTGGAAGATTATGTGTTGGAGCAATCAATGAAGCGTAGTATATGTATTCTACTCCATCTCCATCCATACCATTCTATCCAAAGTGTGACCATACAAATGGCTGACTCCACTGAGGACTCCACTGTCCTTTAGTATTTATGGCTACCGAGCAATACTCATAAGGAACCTTTTTAGTGACCCCTTTTGGATGATCGGTCCACCCTTCTGGTACAACCGGAACTCCATTTTCTACGATTACAGCTCCAGGACTAGATACCTATTCTTCATTAATGAATGTCTTGTATATGAAATTAACACCACTACCATCTTCTCCTGCTGTTCCATTTCCAGTAAGGCATATTGGATTTATATATTCTCCATACTAGCCATTACCGTTTATGAATACCTATGTCATCCATACGAGGTAACCTTCTCTGTAATTAGGTGCATTCTCCAGCCAACCAGAACCATCCTCTGGTGGTCTATTATCAGCAGGCTTAGTTACAGATGTAACTTTATTAGAAGTCTCTTTAAAATAAGACTTATAGTAACCATACTTAGTAGGGTCTACATCTGATCCGCCTCCTCCAACAGGAATCTTTATATCCTAACCGCTTTCGATTGAATAAAATTTGTCGTTTATAACTAACCTTGATAATGTGCCTCTTTTTATATAATTCTTAAGCTAATCCTAAACATAGTTAATATCAACGCCATTGCCAGATCCGCTACCTGATAAGGCAACTTCGAACTGACCTCCATTCTTCTATACAAGAATAAGCTTATTATCTTTTATTGTAAATTCCGATATAGAATAATCTTTTGCTATGTCAGAATTTTTAAGCATATTATTTATCTCTGCTTTAGTATAATAACTATCGGCGTCAAATTCTGTATAATTAGCTATTTTCAAATATGTAGAATCAGCGTAGTCCTTTGTAACATATCCATTAAGCTTGATACTTTTGATGGCGTCGTCTACATATTTCTTTTTAGCATACTCTCCAAGGTTCAAACCAGCTATAGCTTCGGCTATCTACTTTGTTACCTCAAGCAGTATTTCCTATTTAATAGAGCCGCTTCCGTCTCCGGTTATTTCGTTTAGCTGATCCTAGATGTCTTTTAAAGCTTCTTTACTAGCTTTATTATTCCATTCATCTCTCTCTTCCTGTGTTATATGAACAACGGTATCATTGATATGTTTGCATAACCTAGAATAGATTGATGAATAGTACTGATCTACCTTTAAGTCCAGTTCTCCAATTGGATCTCTATGGCAGTGTTTTTCTGATTCAACACAAAAATCAATCATATTAATTCGTTTAAATTGTTAACAATTATTGTACTGTGGTGTCATCGAAGACCACGTCTAAAACGCCACAGTTATAGGTTAAATGAAGTTGTTCCAATCTATTGTATCGTCCTTGCCCATTATATCAGCAATGTATCTACAGAACTGTATGCCTTCATATCCGTCTTCATCATTAGCTACAGCCATAGCGTAATCTAAGCACTATCTCTCATTTATTAATGATGGGTAGAAATCAGCGTAAGCCATATTAGCTGTATATGTAATATCATATATTGTAGACGTACTAGGTATACTAATCTTATTAACATTTATAAGACTCTGTATCTAATCTGCTGTCCATGTGTGTGAAGTACCGTTATCGTTTACCATCTACTTACAAGCATGCTCGCATAACTTCTTGCTGAAGTGCTTACCATACTTGTCTATATACTTATGATAATCTGTATCTTTGTAAGAACCCAAGGTAGCAGTGTAGCTACCATCTTCATTCTGTTTTACATTAGCAGCGTACTTTGTATCGTGCTAATCATCACTGTGCCGTATTACTATTACTTTGCGCATGGCTAAAAGAATTAATAAAGTTATTAACAGTTGACTCCATTCTACTTATAGACTCTTCTATCTTTGAGAATCTCTATTCGGTCTCTTTCTTCTCCTTATAGATAGGATTAAGTTCAGACAGCAATGCTGTTGTTTTGTCTACTACTTCCTTCTGTTTAGGAACTGACTCAAGTATCTTTTCAGCAGTATTCTTCATCTGCTCTACTTCAGCCATAAGACCTTGCTTATCTGTAGATAATACCACATCTCCTGCGTATGTAACAGATAAGTTCTCTGGGATTGAATACGTAGCTGTCTTTGAGTTAGCCTCTATGGTTACATCTACAACCATCTGAGACTAACCCATTGTAGGCTTTGTATTTAAGTCTAAATGCGGAAATCCAACTGATATAACTTTGCCATCTGTAATAGTTATATCCTGTTTATTCAGTATGTAAACTGAATAGTTTTGTTTTACATCTTTAAATGCCATAAGCTTTATTTTTATATGTAAAGGCTCCCGAAGGAGCCCTCACATAAATTAAACTTATTAAGCTGTAGCAGTTGTCTTAAGTGCAGCAATCAAAGTAGCATTCTACTTCTGCTGTGACAATTCAAGGCGAGCGTCATTGTATCTCTACTGTAAATCTGACTGCCAATGATTGTTCAAAACGTCTACTATTCGCTGAGTATTAGTGTTTGCGTTCGTCTTAAGATCGCAAGCCATCTAACTCATCTGGAAACCAAGGTTACTTGCAGCTCTCTCCAAACCTGAGTTTGTGTAGCTGAAACCTGTCTGCATCTGGTTAACGATGTCCTTCTGCCCAAGTTGATTCTCGTAGCCCATCTTGATAATGTTCTATTGTGTCTGGCAGCAGCAGTTCTGCAATGCAGATGTAAGGTTAGCGTCTCCGAGATTAATAGCGTTAATAACGCGTTCTGCAGAGAAGTTTACATTACCTGCTACTTCCTGAATACCTGATCTAACGCAGCAAATAGCATTATTCAGTGCGTTGAAGTCACAGTTCAGGCTAGAGGCTAACTGAGTAATTGCATTAGCGTTGCCTCTTATGGCATCCATTACCAATGAACTATTCTGATTATCAGAGATCTGTGAGCGCATTGCGTCGATCTGACTCTGGATTGCATTATCCTGGTTACCATCCTGGTTGTTCCACATACGCATAGCGAAGATCATCCAGATAAGATAAGCAAATGGGTTATTCATGTAATCATTCTAGTTCATCATGGCTGCCATAGCCATTGGATCACAGTTATTCTTAGAAGCCAAAGCGGCTACTAAAGCGTCGTTATTGTCGTGTCCTGTACAATAAACTTTCTCGATCGTATCCATAATTAACAAGTTTTATAGTAAAACAATATGGAACTAGGACTGGAATAATCCTAGTCCCGTTTAATCTAAAAAGCGTATTACTACGCGAGCCCTAGCATATTCCATCTAGGGGCGATAAAAGTCCTACCCTGGTACGCATTTGAAAAGAGGCGTGGTAGAATCTGTTGTGCTAGGCGGGGTAGTGAGCCCCGTCATGCTTTCATTAAGACCTAGCCTTATGCTGTTTCTTCAGCACTTTTAAGTTTAATTAAACCAAGTGTGTTTAATTCAGTAGCTAATGATTTAACTATTGATCTAAGAGACTATATATCAGCTGTATCAATTGAAGTTAAATCGAGTTCAGTTGTAGGAGTTATTTTATCCTGTTTTGAAGATATACTCTGTTTAACTTCATTAATACTGTCAAGTAAATTGACACTGTGTCCTGATAGTGTATCATTGGTAACAAAATTACCGTAAAAAGTTCCATCTCTAAGATCATAAATACAATTAGGATTTACTGTCTACATATTGATGTAGATTCCACTAGACTACAATCCGAATCCATTATTAAAATAGACAGAACCGCTGGTAATATGTATATTTGTATTATCGGAAAATCTGCGAAATTCTATATAGGCATCACCACCATAGTTATATAAACTTAATTTACTATAATCAGTGTCACCAACTTTTGTAATAAATGTTGTACTACTTGGATTTACATCCATTAAATTAGAGCCATCTTTTTGTAATAAAATCTAAGATGGACTTATTTTGAATTTTGATCCATCATCTTTAATCGTCTAGCTTAACCCTTCGTTATTTAATGAGAAATCAAAAGACGGTGTAGTCTGCGTAATTCCTTGGGTCGGGTGTACTTTAAAAGTGCCAGGCCCAACTCCGTCTTCGCATAAATCTATACTAGCTGGACCTATTGTGCCAGTAAGCCCTTGCTGCACAATTTTCAAACTTCTGTCAATCTTATAGTGCTACGTATCAGTACTATCATATGGAATGCCTTTAGATACAGTAATATTTGCAATTGCAGTAGTATTAGCTGTAACCTTCTGTTCTACTGCAGTCAATGCTTCTATTGTAGCGTATGGAGTAAAATCAACATCAGCAGCTGTTATGAAGTTAGAGTCATTAGTAAGCTGGCTAACACTTGTAGGAATGTATGCAGTTTCGCCATTTGTAGTAAAGGCGTATCCACTCGTGCCTTGGCCCCCATCTAGCGTTATACCATCGCTTGTGATTCTTAAAAAATTTATAGATGAATTCTTATTCCAACAAAATATCCCACTTGGGCTAATACTCGTATAATATGAGTCGTTATCATCATGTGTAAACTTTAACTCTCCTTCTCGTTTGAAATAGCCGCTAGTACTATCGTGTTTAACCTACAAAAACATATTGCCATCATCAGGTTTATCCTACTTAGCACTAATAGCAGTATTCAGCGCATCAACCTGCTCATTAAGTGTAGTAGTGTCAACCTTACTTGAAAGCTTATTGTTAAGATCATTGATTTCTCCACTAAGACCATTAACGTTTTTCTAAATAGCTATTTCGTTCTATGTGGCACGTGTAGCCTCATCAGAGATCTTTTTATCAAGCTCTGTCTTAGCACCCTCTAAAGCTGTAGTATCAGCCTTAGTATTTATAAGGTTCTAAAGATATGCTTCCTGACCCTTAGCGCGTTCAGCCTCTGTGTTAACAGCTTCATTAATAGCAGTTTCTGCAGTTGTAGCTCTAGATACTTCATTCTGAATAGCGAGGGCATTATCACCTTCAGCTTTCTTGGCTCTAGCTGCCTCTGCTGTAATTTCAGCCTTATTCTCTGCCTCTGCCGCCTTAGCTCTAGTAATCTCTTCGTTAAGGGCAACTGTAGTAGCCTTAGTAGCAATAGCATCATTAATAGCTGCATGTAGATCATCGTTCTCGTTAAGCTTATCGGCAATCTCCTTTAATGTATCATAAGCCTCTGGAGCTGCACCAACCACATCAGCGATAGCCTTTCTAAATGAGCCTTCGGTTGTAGAGTCACCATTAATAACATCTACCTCTGCCTTAATCTCGTTCTCCTTAGCTGTAGCACGTGTTACCTCAGCATTAAGGTTATCCTTGATTGTATTGTCGTCATTCTCGCGCTTTGTAGCCTCAGCCTGTATATCTGAATCAAGAGCGTTCTCTCTAGCCTTAGCACGATTAACTTCAGCAGTAAGATCATTGCGAAGCTGAGTATCAGCGTTTACTCTTTCCTGCTTCTCTGTATCTATGTTCTACTGAAGTACGTTATCTCTTTCCTTTGACTCTCTCTCCTTCTGATCAATCTTCTCATCAAGAGTCTTATCGCCCTGGATTCTATCAGCAGTCTCTTTCTCTGCCTTCTCCTAGAATACCTCAAAGCTCTGATCTGTAGCGTCTCTAAGATTATGGAGCTCGTCTACCACTTCTTCAAGGGAATCATGGTCATTGTCAACATTACCCTTAAGCTCGTCAAATGCCTGGATTACGGCGTTTGCATCCATAATGTCACCACGAACATATTCTCCAGCATGCTCGCCCATTAAGAGGTTAACTGTTCTTGTACCAACATCTTTAGCGCCATGTACATAAACACCCTTCAAAGGTGTCTTAATAAACTTTTTCTTCATTATATATAATGTCTAATTTGATATATGTGTTTAAACAGTAAAAGGGAACTACCTTTCGGTAATCCCCTTTATGTAAGCGAATTAGGCCTATCCTTCACTTACCTCAGCACCTTCCTGTGCCGCCGCTGGCTCTGGTACGGACTCAACCTGTTCCTTAAGCTGTGACTGAGTTCCCGCAGCTGCGCTACATTCGTTTTCAGCTCCTGTGCCAGTAGAACCAAATCCACCTTCACCTCTCTCCGTTGATGAAAGTTCGGAAACTTCTGTGATTGTATACTCTGGTATAGGAACGATGACTAACTGACAGAAGCGTTCACCCTGCTTATAAATAGCAGGAACAGCATCGGTTGTAGCTTTCATAAATGCTGTAATCTCGCCTCTATAATCGCTGTCAATAACACCGACGTTATCAGTAAGCCATAATGACTTTTTCCAAACACTAGAGCGTGGTATAAGTAAACCAACATATCCGGCAGGAATTTCAACTGCCAATCCTGTGTGGTAAACCAACATTAGCTGATTTGCTTCGTTAAGAGCTGTTTCAATCTTAGTACAAGTCAAATCAATTCCTGCAGCACCTTTTGTGCTACGAATAGGGAGGATAGCGTTATCCTCAAGTCTCTTAAATTTCAACTCCATAGTATTCAAATATTGTTTTTATTATTAGTCCCCCCGGCCTCGACTCGAACGGGCAATAAAGAGGTTAGAGCTCTTGGTGTTACCTTTACACTACAGGGGAATATTGTAGAAGCTCACCTTAGGCTATCGAGCTTTTTACTTGCCTAAAACTACATTGCTACACTTCAAACCATTGTAGCCGACATATTTTTCTGATATCAATTTCGCTTCTGGTGGCCAAATATGTAGAACACCACACCATCGAAGCTCAGTGTTGCGAAGACTCGACTCGAACGAGCGACCTCAAGGTTATGGATTAAGATGCGGAAGTAGGATTCGAACCTACATAGAACAGCTTATGAGACTGTGCTGGAACCACCTCCAGTCTATTCCGCGATGTTAATCTTATTTAAAATAGAATCGAGTTTATAATCACTTGCCAAGTTTATGTTATAATAACAATTACTTGGATAATCTAGTCTAAATGTCATACTATTTACGACATCGCCAGTTACAGGAACCATGTATACAACACCATTTACAATTGTTGCTATAAAATCAACTTGATCTTTTGTATAAGTTTTTGATACAGATCCATTAGCACTCAATCGCTTATTTTTAAACGGAATTATAAACCGTTTTGCGTCTAGCATATGTGCTGTTTTTATTTGTATTCTATATCGTTTGTTTTTAAAATCAAATATACAATCATATCTAGCATTGTTCCCGTAGGGAATACTAACTATTCCGTATTTCATTAATTCGGCAATAACAAGTAATTCTGTTATACTTCCATTCTATTTGCAATCCATATTTAATCATTTTTAAATGAGCCTTGCGAGCTACCAACTGCTCCACTTCGCGATAAATTATTGGCTCGTCACATAGAATCGAACTACGGCCTTCTGTGGGCTTAGGATCCTTACCACAGGGGTGCTACCACTACACCATGACGAGATAAATGTACAACTTTTAACTGGAGTTATACAGAACCAGTATTGGCGCCATTTGGATCCTGCAGCTCCGAGCGCTGCTAGGGCAGAAAGCTTTTCTTTCACCCAGATGTCCCAGTTTATAGAGATTTGAGAAACGACGTAACCTCTCAGCGATTGTATTCGCCCGTTTTCTTTGACTCTTATAAGTTTTAACTGGACTTATAACCAGTATTGGTGCCCGTGTCGGTTTCCGCGGAACCTTTTATTTATAGTGTACGCATCAGGCGGACGCCACTTATAATTAAATCTAAATTTAAAATCTCAAAAAATGAATACAAAATTGTTTTTCAATCTTATAATTTCTCAAAAAAGTGAATGTGTTGGAGTCTATGCAGGAGTCGAACCTGCTAACTATTCCCTTTGTATCGGGTCGTCTTTACCGTTTGACTAATAGACTCTAAAGGTGATTACTTAATACGAGTAATCCAATTCCATAAGCGTTTATACCAAGGTTTCTTGACCTTCTCTTCTGCTGGTACAGCTGTACATCTTCTGTAAACCCCACCATCATTTACTATTGCTGAGAGATTCTCTGGCAAAAGCTCGTCGAGCAAATAATCTGTAAAGATTGATATGATTGTATCATAATCACAATCAGTTATACTCATACCAAGGGAAATCTTCTTGCCAATGAAATATGCTGTAACATCGTTTACATTAGCAACGTCAAGCATAGAAATTACATACTTAGGTCTTTTTACCTTAACTGTCTTTTTAATAGCTTTCTTCATAATTTAAATATTAACATGGTCTACAAGTATCTACACAGTCGTCACAAGCAAGATCTCTAGGTCCGTTTTCCTTTTGCTTTGCTGCCCACTCTTCTTTTCGTTTCTGATCAGCAGCTTTAGCATTATTAAGAGCCTTCAACCAATCTTCAGACTTAACTATTACAAAGTCTGCGCCAAGATCTCTGTCGTAGAATGTGATAAGAATATCATCCTTCTTTACATCTGCACTGATAGTTTTGTTAGGGAAAAACTTTGATGTCCACTCAACATGAGCATCTTCTGGAATAACGTAAACATCGTCGATGCCTCTTGCAGATCTTTCAATCGCCTAAACCTCAGTTGTATCTGTATCAACAACGATAGGCTTGCGATCAATGTTTATTATCTTTTTCATATGGGCTTAATGGTTTATTTTTATTATCTTTAAATCTATTCTTAAGCTTGAATCTAAATAGTTTGTTTATCAATACGTCTCTAGTATCGTCTTGATCTTTCATAACATCAACCACGAACTAGAACTAATGCATAACTATTTGTTTTACTAGCTCCGGATCATCGTTCAATGTACGTCCAATCTATCTACAAACTTTATCTATACTCATTACTTCTCTACTATTTCAGTTGCTACAATATCGTAAAGCGGTACAAGTTGAGAGTCCTTAAGCAAATCGAAATACATAGTACCAAGTCTAGATGATCTGTATATAACGATATCGCCAACCTTGATAGGCATCTGCTGTATCTTTTCATCGCTATATGGGTGTGTATACTCATATGGCAACTTAAGTACTACAGCTCTAGAGAAATCTGAATCAACTTCCTTAATCTCTGTCTTTACTTCATCATAATCAACTGCTTCGATCCCATCCTTGTCCTTCTTAGGCTTAGTATCCTTAGCCACAGGTTCGGAGATCTTCTTCTTAACTTTAACAGGCTCAAGAGGCTTTACTAAGAACATCTGTCTGAACTCATACTTTATTTTTGAGCTCAAGTCCTCTGCCAACTGAGTCTGATCTATCATCTTATCATCCATATTACTTCTTCAATCCTTTAAGGTACTCAAGTAATTTAATCATGTTTCTCAATACTGTTTCCTTCTCAACAAGCAAACACTGAGGAATATCATCGTTGTTTCCTCTGCTAAGATTATAAAGCTCCTCGTTGTATTCTGAGAGCTTATTGTCGATCTCGTCAAAGATGTTTACGAATCTCTTCTTTTCGTCAACTTCCTCAACATATCCATTATCGAGAAGCATCTTGGCATATTCCTTTGAGATTCTATAAACAGAATTGTAAGAAGAAACAACCGTTGAATTGTCTTCGTTTGAGCTATTATGCTCTTCGTTATATACACTTTCGTACTGATCTGTATCAGCGTTGTACTCAAATGTATCACCATTCTCCATTACGAAGAAAGGCTTAATAACCTTTAAAATCTTTGTCATATCCAATTGCTTTTATTGTTTTACGCTGCCATAACGAAATAATTTTCAAAAAGGTTGCAAAATGGATATAAATTTTGTAAAAATAGCATTTTCCTTGCAAATGTGCAACTTTTTTAGCTTTTTTACGTTAGGGGGATAGTAGGGGTTAGTCAGACTAAGAACCCTTTCTCTTATATATTCTCTTTAGGAGATCTACTTTAGTAGTACAGCTATTACAGTATAGTAAGACTATACAACTATAGTAGAAGCTATATAAGCTTAATAATAATTGTAAGACTAATAAGAATAGTATGGATAAGAAGAAAAAGTGTATAATAGACGAATATAAGACAGTATACGGATTTAGCTTATTCGTTATAATTAACCCGGATAAGTCTGTAATGGATAAAAGATTTGCGTTTAGACAAGATGAATCATCTATATATGATGGCGAATGGGCGGATTATACAGCCTACACTGTTAGAGGTGCATATGATAAATCAACTGATGAGGACTGCGAAATCATAGTAGTAAACAAAATCTGGAATAGTGATAATGATGTAAACACGTTTGCTCATGAGTCGTTTCATGCAGCTGTAGATATACTTGAGGCATGCCACATAAAGCTCTCTGATGATACAAACGAAGTATTCGCATACTTAATTGGGTACTTTACAGAGTGTGTAAACAAAACAGCAAATAAGCGATGAACTAGTTTGAGATGAGTGCTGTACTATATTATGCCGACTTCTTATCTCTACAATACTAGAACAAACCGTGTACAGAATAGTGTAAATATTTCTTTATACATGGAGTACCAGTAAATATAGCATACATTGTAGAATAGGAGCCAATATACGATCTTGATAATCAATGGTTCTAGAAGAGCCTTAAAGAATATAGTATGCTAAAGCATAAGTTTGGCGAAGATGGAGCTATGAGCTTTATCAAAAACCTATGTAATCTAGGGGTAGCAGGATCAGTAAATGCTACACAAATGATGAAATATATACATAGATACGACGATAAATAGGAGCGAGATAAAGCATTTAGAGTGTTTAAATTCAACAGATCAAAAGCAAAATATACTCACTTAATACATAATGACGATGGTGAAATTGTAGAGGAAGAGTGCACGAAATACGTAGCCCATGCTGAGCGAAATAGCAAAGGATAAAGAATATTTAAGAGCGGCAGAAATAATACAAAAGGCCGAGAAAAACGGTAGAAGATTAGGATTTTACGAACCAGATAAAGATGAATCCATTTGATATAATATTCATGTTTTTAATACTTCCAATAGTAGCTACTACCACATGTTGGATAATACTTAAAGATAGTAAAAATAATGGGAAAGATTAGTAAATATAGCAATTTGTACGATAAAGATGGAAAACTTATTAGATCAGTGGATAGTGTTTCCGGAAGATTGGATGACTATACCATTGAAGAACTAGAAAACCTTGTAGACGAGCTAGCAAAAGACGAAACAAAGCGTACTGAGTATACTAATAGCATGTCCGTACTCATGCACATGTATGAAACAAAGGGAAATCCACACAAGGATGAAATAGTCAATAAAATAAACGAGTATGTAAAGACAAAGACTACCAAAGCTGAAGTTGTAGATGCTTTAAATGATGTTAAAAATGAAACAGAAGATGGAGAAAATGCAAGTGCTTAATGATGGGGCAGACGAAGAGGACTTCAAGGAGCTTCTGCAGATATTAAGAAGCTTTGGAGAAGTAGAAGTATTATACGACCCAAATGATCCTAAGGATAAAGATGTAACAGGCGACGAAGTAATAGAAAGATATGAAAAATTCAAAAAGAAAGCAAGAAAAGATGGATCCTGCACAGAGGGATGCATACCAGACGCTGCTAAAGGAACTAGAAAACGTAGGAGAAGAAGCAGACTCAACGAGACAGATACTACAATTAGCACTGCAGCTTGATGAAAAAGGAGAGTTCTACAAATTCATAGAAGTGTTTGGGTCAGAAGAACCTGGACACAAGTAGTTTTGAAATACCGGAAATAAGCTTAGCTTAGCTAATATTAGAACAATTTACGGTAAATAAAGAAACGTACAAAATATTATTAGATATTATATATGGAGACGAAGGAGAAGGAAACGGAATTAGTACAATTAGTCAGACAGCTTAGAGATTACGTAATCCTGGACAGAAAAGATTACGAGAAGCTTGTACAGAATAGTAATCCAGCAAAGTGTAATGAGAGTGCATTAGAGGCTAGAGAGGCTCAAATAAAGCTATTAGAGCAGCAATTAGCGCACCAGGAAGACTGGGCTAAATACTGGAAAGATAAGTATGAGACATGTCTTAACGAGTTAAAGAAAGAGTCAACTAGATGGTGGAGATTTTAAAAATAGGAGATTAAAATATGTTAGTAGATATATGTGAGATCAGAAAAGAACTGAGCGAAGAGGAGAAAGAGATATTTGATAAGGTAATAAAGGCTATGAATACAAAAAGCGTTACAGTAAAGATGCTGAACATAGCGTTCGCTGTAATATTCTTGTACGTATGCTTTACAATTCTTCCTTTATGGGCTGCTATTTCGCTTATCGGAATAAAGCTTGCAATCCCTATTGCCGAGCTCGCTAAATACATAATTATAGCAAAGAGATTGGTTAAGAATGACAAGAATATCCATAGAAAGTTATTGTCAATTAGATTAAAGCTTGCTAGTTTAAAGAAATAATGTACATGGAGAACGATTTATTAGCCGGGGCTTATAACCTCGGCTTTTTTATTGAGCTTGCCGAATATTTTATTTTTTTATTTTTAAACTGTTATGTGTATATAAAGACGGGAAACAGTGTGATAGTGCTCCCCCGCCCAAGTACGCGATCCGGGATACCCCCGTCAAAGATTCTGAGCACCTAATAAATCATCTACACCTTTCAAACGATATTAACATTTAAAACATAATCAATATGAATAAACTATTCTCAATTCTGTTCGTGATCGTATCATTGGTATTAATGTCTATTGGAACTGGTGCTATATGGATGTATGCATCACCAATTTACACTATCTTCGAAAAGCTCCTCATCTCTGGAGCTATCATCGCATTCATATCATTACCTATGATGGTAATATGGGACAGCAGGGCTAAATAAGCCTTGCTCCCATATTTAATTAAGCAACTAACAAACACATTCTCATTAATGGCGATAATAATAACATTTAAACATTACAATTATGAAAACAAAGACAGTTTACAGATGCTCTGTACGACAGGGTAAAAATTATTGGGTAGCTAGCCCACAGTATGCAACTATAGAGGATATGATGGCAGTTATGACGCCTTGGATTGCAGCCAATAAAGACTGTACAGTTCACTTCTTCCAAGAGCAAGTTATTGTTCCAGAGACTAATGGTCAGGCTTAATGCCTGGCTCTTAGCCTCTTAACATGTAGCTTTAGCTGCGAAGCATCTAATAAATAAGTTCTCTATACAGATGATATTAATAATGTTTAATCAATAAATATTTACAGTTATGAAGAAGACTATCATTATCTCTACATTAGTTGGTGTATTGTGCTTTGTTCTTGGTATGTCAGCTGGTTGGCATGGGCACAAATCACAATCTCGTGCTGTCTACAAACTTGCTATTCTTAAAGGACAGCTTGCTGATTCTATCATGTCTAACAATAATGTGTATGACATGGATGGGTCAGATCAGATGGCATCTTATCTCTATGTTTCAGCTAGATTGGACACATTGCTCGCTAAATAGCGGGCTTTGTGCCTAATTCGCTCTCTAAGGCACGATCTATGTACGCGTGGGATAATTGTACACGCAATACATTTGAACGCGCTAGAGAGGCAGTAAATGGCCTTATACGCAACATTGTTGTACACGCTTTACTTGGGGCATTTACATTCTCCCTTAGCAACTAATAAACATCTGCTCCCAACTAACGATAATCAATATTAACAACTAAATAATTAGGGCATATGAAAATGAATAAGATTAGGGTAGCAAAAGCTACAGTGAATGGTAAAGAGTCATTAATCCTCATCACACTTGATCCAGATGGAAGAAAAATGTGTATGACAATGGCTGAGTTGGACGACGATGACATGACAGAAGTCATTGTGACAGACGATGGCTTTATTGTCAGCAAGGATGAAGTAGGCTACGAAGATCACGAGGAGGAGTTCAAAGAAATGTTTGAGAAGTAGGAGTTAGGGGAGAATTGCATCTCTCCCCAACTTCACATTCTTGCTTGGCAACTAATAAACAAATTCTCCTTAAAGACGAGATTAAACAAATTAAGTTGAGAATTGAGGACAATGGGTATTGATGAGTGAAATTATCTCATCCGACCCATTATTGCTCCTTTTCCTCATCTTCTTTTGTTTATGCCTCATTAATATATAGCGTAATCATCAAAAACTGCAGAATTATGAATACAATTATTCCAGGCGCACAGATTGGCGCATTCAAAACAATCAGTCTCTCAATCGGTCAAGCCAAGAAAGCGAACAGAGACGGCAAAATCAGTAAATTCTTGGTAATTGGTATGAAGAACAAGAAATCTCTCTTGGGCAAAAAGCAGAACGTCATCTTGTTTGATGATGACCTCAGTCCTGAGATATTCGCTGTTCTTCAGAAGTATGCTACACCATCAGTCGACCCTAATCATCAGGGAGGATTTGATGTCAATCTTGCAAACTTCAAAGCTGGACCAGAATTTGCACAAGACCCAGATACTTGGGGTCAGTTGCTCGAATTTCCTGGTGGATGCTTTGAAGAGTATGAGTTCGCCAAAGGACCATGCTATGCTAATCAGATTGATGGTAGCCCAACACTGGATGGTAACAATCAGAAGGTAATCCGCAGCAGTATCTCAGTCTTTGTACAGATTGATTTTATTGATGCTAACGGAATTACTCACTACATTGAGCCATACAGCAAGAATGCACAGGGTGCTCGCATGGAACAGCGCTTCTTCCGCAATCCTGTTGAAGGAACAACTACACAGCAGCCTGCATTCGACCCAACATCGCTCATGGGAGGTGGTCAGCAGCCAGCTGCACAACAACAGCAAGCTCAGCAACCATCTCCACAACAGCCTGGTATGGCAGCAGCTCAAGTTCCTCCAGCTCCACAAGCTCCAGGTGCACCAGCTACAAATCCAGCGTATTAACACATTGTCTCCTTAGGGGGACTTTGTGTTTGGGAAGAGCAAAGCGAAATTGATATAGTACGCGTTAAATGTAATCAATATGGATAGATTTTGTTTTGTAGCCATTATGTTATTCGCTATGCAGCGTAACATGGTTAATTGCTCAATTGTTGATGTAATTAATGAAATTGATCGCGAACGTGATATCTTATCACGAGCTGATCTCCTCGAGTTTGAATTTTCGGACGCAATGCACAAACATAATATGCATGACGCATCGTTTGGCACATATAATAAATACTTCAATAATAAGCAATTCTTGGAGAGAATATGGCCATTAGGAGCATAAACAAGCATTGGTATTTGGAAAGACAAATAAAGACGTAAATAGTAATAACGAAAAAGTCGTACTCGAATTAGATTGGTTGGCATTAGGTGTAGCCGTAAAATATCAATTACCGCTCGACAATTCACCTCAGAGTACTCTTATGTGGAAATGCACTAGGCATTTAATACACATTGAAGAACGTTAATAGGTGAAAGACCTATAAAGACTCCAATCCGTTATTATTCAAAATAACCACCCATAAAATAATAAAGTCATAAATTTGTGAAAATAAGTGACACATTGTTTAACTTAATACGCAGAAAGGACTGCGTGTCGGACGATCCGATATGTGAAATATTACCCATTGGGATGGTTAGACTGTTGGAGAGACAACTGGCAGCCTGGAAAGACAGGCAATTTATAATTTGATAAAGTTTAATCAATAAATATATCAAATATGAAAAAGGATGAAGGGACAAATTATATCGACCATAGATTTCCATGTAGAGACATGATTAAACAAGTCATTGTTGGCAGGGGTTGGATAGCAACTCTTGATATGTATGGAAACCTATTATACTTAGTTATACGAGATTCCATTAAATAATTGCACAATTGAGGTTTTTGCCAAGTGTGGCAAGGCAGTAGATCGTTTCACATATACCATGGTCTGTGAAGATAGTGGTATATTTTTAATGTAAGAAAATAAAGATTCCATATATAATTGACAATATGCTCATTAATAGGTGAACGATTACCAAGCGTGGTAAATAGTAAATAATCAATATGTGTGTATCATGGTCTGTGAGGATAGTGGTACACTTTATTTAATTTAAACTCAGCTAGGGAGAGTATAAAATCGTCACTGATGAGACCTAGACGAAACTACACATTGCATCATAGTGTAGTCTGATTTTCATTACCCATAACGAATTTTGTAACCTAACAATACGATTGTCTGCGAAGATGATTGTGTTGACCGTTATCTCATGCGGTATATAAACTAGGATGACGGAGCGCCTACGCTAACGTGATAAATCGTAGGTAGTAATGTGGCAGTCATGGTCCCAAGCCCATGCACTATAACACGTGCTTATAGTACTTGCAAAGCTATAAGAGGGTCGCTTGTAGGACACAGAGGGATGACCCAAACATGTCGGTAAACCGTTTATAAAAAATGTGATTAAAAAAATCACAATTAAGCAGTATTACATGTAAAACTGAGTATCCAATAGAGCTTTGAGAACGTATGCAACAAGAGCTGCGGATATTCTATGACGATCCGGAGAGACGGATAGTGGTGATAATGCACACAGAGTGGTAAAGACAGTGGTAAATAGAAATCTGACAACAAACGTTTTGACGAATCACGTATAAGTCAATCTGGTGTTAACGTGCACATCTTTACAAAAACACAATGTGAGGGCATTCTAGTGAACGTTTAGGCGAGTCACATGGTTCGAGTCCAATCACCACTCAACCTTTTATCGCATCATTTTTAGTTATACAGTTTTATTTCCATGTGGGTATATTGGTTCGTGAGAATAGATATACCATTTTTATAGATTATTAATCAAAATATATATAAATATGGACAAAAGCAAAATTCATGGTTTTATGGACCAATTAAATCTGTTCTTTATTGGAGCGGTTATTGGTACTATCATTGGTGCCTGCTTTAGTGTAAATGTCTATAAAGGCAAGAGCAATAAGGCAAAGGAAAAAGTAAAAGCGTATGAAGAGTATTATAAATGCACAGAGACGCTTTTAGACTCTCTCGATGGAACACATGATCTTGACCTCATGGATACAGACCTTGAGACAGATTATGGTGTTGATTATTTAGAAGCAAAGTCTAAGGTTGACGAACTAATTACTAAGTAAAGTATGAAAACAACAGAAGACTACATTGGTGTAATACTAATAATATTTCTATGTAGTATTTTGGCAATAGCAATTAATGCCATAATTGTTGTATCATCTTTAAAAATAGAATAGTATGAATGAATTCGACAAAGAAGAACATACGGAAGACATCTGGTACTCGTAAAAATGTTATCAAAGTTGCTTATTCTGGAAAGTATAAGCCAGGTCAACTAGTTACAATTAATCATCGTGTATTTAGAATTGTAAAAAAATATTGGTGCAAGGATAATTGTATGCGTTGTTATGACAGAAATTTCAAAAAATATGATTTCTGCATGGAACTACCAATAGGTTTAATGATTAAACCAATTAAAAAACATAAGGGTTGAGTTGCATCAACCCTAAGTGTTTAATGTAGCCGTAGGGAGTCCAAAGCCTCCAAAGGGAAACCGAATTACAGATGGAACACAAAGCTCAAGTATAGGTGAGAAGTAGTCCTATACAAGTAAATAATGTTTAAATTATCAAAATTATGAACATTTTAGAGAAATTGGTGGGTAAAGCATACCCAAAGCTTGGGTCAGAAATTTTTGCTGACGGTAACAAAACAATCGTAACAGTGTCTCGTACACTGTCTCCAGATCACGTTGATTTGGATGCTCCTAGCTATGTGGAGACTAAGTTCAAAAAGCACATTCCAATCTTGACATCTATTGATGTTGAACTGGATGCCGTGACAGAAGAACAAACCATCAAAGTGACAGTTGAAGTTGATGGCAAATTCAACAGTATTGACAATTTGAGACATCTTGCGTTTATCGCTAGAGGAATTAGCGAAATTGCAGAAGATAGACTCAGTGAGCCTAGAGCAATTGAGAACATCGGACTGGATTGTAAATCATTTATTTGCACAGGTGATGAATCAGAAGAAGAAAAACATGAAGACGCATAACCAGGCGGTTAAGCCACAGTCAGCAAAAGGGAAATCTGATGCTGAATATCTTAACTACAAGGTAGTTGCTAAAGAGGGAGGATCTACAATGATCCTCTCTTCTGGATTAAGTAAAGTCAATGCCAAATCTTTGGAAAATACTTTGAATAGTTATATTAATAACAAACATTCAAATGTTCCAGGAGCTGGCAAGACAAGTGTTAAATTCTTAACAATTCATTGATCTTATGTTGAATGTTACTATTCAGAACGACGGAAAAATCAAGTTCCAGTCAGAGTGTTCAAGCACAAAAGAGATGAGATCTAATGTTAACTTATTGTTATCAGTAGTATCATCTATGGAGATGGAAGAAAAGGTTAATAAAGAAGAGGGGGTCAATAAGGACGCTAAATGCGATCCGGCACAAACTAACTATCTTTTATACTTAAATAAAGTAAAAGATGGCAGTAAATTAAGTGTCGTAAATACGTTGGCAAAACAGCTAAATATTCCTTCGGAAAAAGCAAAAGATATTGTGGATAATGTTGTTGCTGATGATAGACATGCAATATTGTTGACTCAGTCTACCGATCTTGATTCCATTAGCAATGTTAGAAACACTCTTGAATCTGTAGGATGTATTTGTAAACTCAATTTAGAGCGATACGGAAAGTACGATCTTGTATTAACATGGGTAGACCAGAATCGTAAACTACTTGCAGTTAAAGAAATGAAAGAAAGATTAGATCTTTGGCTAAGAGATGCTAAAGGTTATATTGATTCTTACTGCTCTGGTACGAAAACCGTATTGCTTACAAGCGATGAAGATGAAGTAACAAAAGCTGCAAAAAAGTTCGACTCTTCTGAATGTTTAAGAGTTTGTGTATCAAAACATTAAAGTATGACGACAAATCTTTGTGAGAAACCAGACAATCATGGAGCTGGTTGGGTTATAGCAATAGTTATTATAACTATGCTTCTATTTGTTACCGCAAAGTGTCATGCACAGCAAAAAGCCGTGATTGATACTATGACGTGCAAGGTTGAATGTATTAAGCAAATAGTACAGAAACCGAGTGCTAACGGCAAAACCGTTAAGTATCTAGCTGTATATGTTGACAAATCAGCAGGATTCTCAGAGATTATTCCAATCTCAAAGAGTGTTGTTGACTATATTAGCACATGCAAGCAATTCTCTATTGAGCCTACACTTGGCATAAGGTTAAGAAATGGTGTGATTACATCTATCGTTCGATACAAAATTAAATTTGTACACAAATGAAGTTTAGTAAAGGAGATGTAGTGTGCCGAGTATTGCCTAGTGGCATAATGATAGGTAGCTTTATGGTTGTAGTCGAGAGCATTGGCGGTGTATGTACAACTGTCAGAGATGTATTAACTGGAGAATACTATATATATAGGTCTGAACATCTGGAAAAAGAAGGAGAAACAACAAAGATTATGATTAGTGAAGGTGATATGAATAAAATCGACACAATGAAAGGTGTTGGTGCGTTCTATCATATCGTATCACCTGTATACGATAAGCTATATGCTAATCCATCAAAATTTGTATGTTTTATACTAGCTAACAAGGGTAAGACCATACATAGAGTATTTAAACTTGGAGAAGTATCTAGAGTGCTTCGAAAAGTAGACGAGATCCGTAAAGGGTATCGAATCGTTCCAGTCAAGCAACCAATGTACAAGTTACAATTAATTGGTGAACTATGAGTAAAAAACTTAGTCCTGGCAGAATCTACAAAATAAATGGCATTATTGTTAGGGCTAAACGTCAATACGATTGCAATGGGTGCACCTTCAACAATCCTTTCTCTTGTCCAAGAGTAAACGATTCAAAGGATTTGAATGAAGAGCCACTATCATGCATTGAAGACGGAATAATTTTTATTAGTCCTTAATTATGGCAAAACGTAGAGCAAATGGACAAATGTCTGACGACGAATTAGAAGTTAGACGACATCATGCATCATTGCGTAGACTCAAAGCGCATTGCAGTGATGAAAATGTAGAGTTAAAAGATTATAAATCTGCAAATCCTGATGATATGTGTGTATTATCATTAAGTGATGTAGATTTGGGATCAAGGAAGAATTATTTAGCAACAGATAACGATTCGTGGTTTGTAAGTGAAGACAACTATGAAGAAGTATCACAAATAGCGTTATACCTATGAGAAAAGAATATGGAGAGCTATTAGTATCAATAGTGTTAATAATTATTTCGGCATTCCCGCTTTTTGACTTACTGTACAATGTAACAAATATAAATAACATAAGCGATTTTTCGCTGGTGATAATAATTGTTATGTTGATAGTAATCTTGATCTCCAGTATCATATATTTTATATCCTACTGGATGGAAAAATTTAATTAGTTGCATTTCAAGGGGGCAGTTTATACTGTCCCCGAGATTTATTAGGTTAGAGGCCTACATAACAGTTCAAGTCTGTATAAAATCACGCATTATAGCGCCCTGGGGAGAGTTTTGGCAGTATCTAAGAAAGGGGTAAAAACAAGACGAAAAACTGCCATTTGGACTTGTAGCTCAGCAGGTTAGAGCAACAGACTCATAATCTGGAGGTCCTAGGTTCAAATCCTAGCTGGTCCACAAGAAGGAAGAGGGAGGCAGTATTCCTGGTAACTACTGCAGGTGGGGGCATATACTTAATACCGAACCAGGTGTATATGGTATTCCTTCTTTTAGCACATTAGCTCAGCTGGTTAGAGCTGCAGTGACTGTATCAGGCTGCGTAAGTCATGGGTTCGAGTCCCATATGTGCTACATTCCTGCGAGAAATCGCACATTCAATGACTACTAGCAAAGACTAGTGCAATTCCTTGAGCTTAATAGGATAATTAACATTTGTTAAATCTCTAATAAATTATCAAAATGAAGAGATTATTCGAAAAGCTTAGCATGTGCTTAATCATGCTTATTGTAGCTATCACAGTATCGTCATGTAACTATGTGAAGCAAGCAAAGGGTGAGATCAGACACGACGACTCACTCATGGTGTCAAAAATGATGCAGGAAACTGATAATCCTACATTTGCCAACTATTCTGATGCGTTAGTGTATCAGAAAGCTGAAGGTCAATGGAGACATCAGGATTCTGTGTTCTTCAGCATACCTGAAAAGGTTATGCGTGATGTGGTATCGGTCTTAGAGAAATCTGGGGAACCGATAAACAAGAGAAGTATATCTCATGAGTTCGAAATGAACAAGCATGTGTATCTGAATCTTCCCGATAAACGGGATCAATACAGCGCCATTACTCCTCCTGACATCCCCAACACGGAAGTCGTTGACACCATTATCGACGGTAAGCATGTACAGCTCGTGCAGTCCTCCAGTACTAATATAACGACAAAGGAGGATTAGCTATGAAGCGATACATTATTATCTCTTATGATGGTGCTAATTTAAGTGCATCGGAAGTTATGGCAATAGCTTCACAGCTTAACTCAGTTAAACCTGATGTTAAAGATGTACATGCGGTTACAATGGATGAGACAGAAGTTAATTCCATTATTATTGGCCACGCAGAAGCTAAAAATGCTACAGAACTTTCTGTTGTAGAGTCTGCGTGCATATACGTGAAAAAGAGATTTGGCAAGTATTTTAACTCTAAGATGAAGTTGCTGCTCGCATTGTCAGAGGCTATAACTAATGAGCCTAACAATGAATCTCTTATGAATGCTATCAGAGTTATGTCTGGTGGTATAAGTAAGAGAATGCGAGATTCTTACAGTATTTCTGCAGATGTTATCTGCGTATTTAAAACAGTTCAAGACAACATGTAATTATGTGCAGAACACAACGCAATACTAAGAAAGTGTATCATCAGCGTCACGCTGAAGCCAAAGCAAAGGCATATAAGCGTGACAAGTTTAAAAACAAGCTAAATCCTTTAGACTATGTGGAAGATTCCAGTGTATACGATCAAGGGCAAGACAAAGGGTAAGAGTACAAAAACATTGGTATTCGAATCCAAATACCCCAACGAGAGTCAAGCTAAAGAGGCTAGATTCGCGCTTATTCATTTGGCTAACTGCACTCACAAAGCTCCATGCGATATCACCATTAACAATGATGGTGCAGTATTCGTTAAGAATCCATCCTGGAGTGTGGGCGAAGTAACAATATGTTAATTAATTTTATTTACAAACATTTTAAACATTATCAAAATGGCAAAAGCAGAAACAAAAGGCGCTGCTAAAGAGCAGCAGAATGTGTCAGCAGACAACGTAGTAGAGAAGTTGATGAAGGGTAACCTCGTCACAGACATCGCAGACAAAGCGGCAGAAGAGATCCGCCAGGATGAGGAGAAACGCAAGATCTCCCAGGTCAAAGAAATCGTTAAATGCGCTGACTTCCTTAGAATTAAGGAACTTCTCAATGTCCGCAAGGACCGTGCGAAGGCAAAGATCACTCTTGATATTCTGAAGAAGCGTACAGATTTGCTGGCTCGTCTTCTGGGCAAGGACGAGAATGGTACCGTCGTTCCTGACGACCAGAAGATTACGCCAAATCAGTTCCGTGACCTTTCACAGAAGATCGATGAGGATCAGCGTAAGCAGATGAGCGATCTGAACAACGAGTACGAAAAGCACGACCGTGAGTTGCGCACTAAGTATCCGAACAACTGGTATTACGCCAAGTATGATTTCGATCGTTTCTAATTCTTCTTCTAGTACAAGTATCTTCGTATCACGTACATAGATTCTCAGGTACTATGGTTGATATCTTAGTTAGATATAAATGGTGAAGGAATCTCAGAATGAATTAACATTCTCATCAAGTATCTTCGTATCACGATGGGAAGAAGAGATGTGAACCCACACAGTAAATTGGGACAGTAGATCAAACAATATGTTTTGTGCGTATCTTTGTATCGGGGAGA
>OBSA01000082.1_pt1 | contig 29849 bp, 28 predicted proteins | sample 1501291 | NCBI WGS metagenome assembly OBSA01 (sample SAMEA3360679, study PRJEB22359) | human gut metagenome | biome: ENVO:urban biome; feature: ENVO:human-associated habitat; material: ENVO:feces | place: Bangladesh | collected 2011 | reverse complement strand
TAAAATCGCGCACCCATAAAAGGTCAAATATTGAGAAGCATGTATGTTCATAGAGGTTGTGGAACGGATATATGAGATGCATGTCGGAAGTCAGCTCTGGGTTTAACCCTTCATTCCAGTTGTCGGTCTTCTCGCTCAAGTAGAGCATATTATAATCTTGATTTAAAATGTCGTTTAACCTTATCCTTAAATTACATACTGTAAAAAGCGAAATCAATCCGCAAGTCCTCCTCAAGAGCATCATCTGCTTTCAAGCAAAACTGCGGTTCACTGACACTTCTGTACAACAAACGTTACAAGGTTTCAAGTTCTTGTGGCTGGAGAGGATGCTTTGGTGAGGCACTTATGCTTATTATACTATTGTGTTGGTTGAGGCCCTTCGCTAAATCATATTTCTCAATGAGTTCCTTTAAATAATCACATCTTCTGCCTGCGTCATAGCTTTTCGACAAGAATGGCGCAATCTCGTCAAACGATACCTTGTGCAATAATTCGTACAATGTCATATCTCAAGTTTTTATCGTTATTTGCCGGCAAAGATATTGACGTGCTGACTCAATTATCAATACAGGTTAATTGTTTCTTATAAAAACTCACAAAAACAGAAGTTTTTTCAACTTGTGCTAATAATTGGCACACCTTCATAATACTTTTGCCGCAGACATTAAGAATACAGTTATGGAAAAGTCTACAAAATATGAAAGCGCTGTAAACCTTCCCATCTACATTGCTAAAGTTAATGGAATTGCAAGATATAGTCCATACCAGTGTAAGTTCGTTTCACACATAAGAAGTTTTTCATGTGCCATACGCAAAGATTTATACATGTCGTTAAACACAAGTTAGTGTTAAATCAAAGGAAACAATCTTCTTTCTAATAGTTTTATACTAACTTTGTGCGCAACATCGACAACCTGCTCTACGAAGTCAGTGTGCCACAGCCGCCCTACACACAGGGCCGACATGAAGAGTCTTATCGGCCCACCTTTAATTCGTTTTTATCACACACTTATGAAAATCAGAAATTTTTTAGCATTGGCATCATTGGCATTGCTGCCCTTGTGCAGCATGCAGGCCAAGACACACGCAGCCGACGAAGGCAAGATGAACCAGTTTATCGATGACCTGATGGCTAAGATGACACTACAGGAGAAAATCGGACAGCTAAACCTCTCCGTCACTGGAACAATCGTTACTGGACAGGCCAAAAGCAGCGACATCGCCGGAAAGATAACGCGCGGCGAAGTGGGCGGACTGTTCAATCTTAAAGGCGTGAAGAACATACGCGACATGCAGAAGATAGCGGTGGAGCAAAGCCGCCTGAAGATTCCGTTGCTGTTCGGCATGGACGTTATCCATGGCTACGAGACGGTGTTCCCCATTCCCTTCTCGCTCTCTTGCTCATGGGACATGCAGGCCATAAAGCGCAGCGCACAGATAGCGGCACAGGAGGCATCGGCCGACGGCTTAAACTGGACCTTCTCGCCCATGCTCGACATCTGTGTAGACCCGCGCTGGGGACGCATGGCCGAGGGCAGTGGTGAGAATCCTTACTTAGGCTCACAGGTCGCCCGCGCCATGGTTGAAGGCTATCAAGGCACCGATCTGTCGGCACCTAACACAGTGATGGCGTGCATCAAACATTTTGCTCTTTACGGTGGCTCTGAGGCGGGGCGCGATTATAACACGGTCGACATGAGCCGCTGGCGCATGTTCAACTATTACATGCCTCCCTACAAGGCCGCCGTCGATGCAGGCGCCATGAGCGTAATGACCTCCTTCAACACCTTCGAGGGCATACCGTCCACCGCCAACCGCTGGCTGCTTACCGATGTGCTGCGTGGCATGTGGGGTTTCAAGGGAATGGTCGTGACCGACTATACTGCCATCGCCGAGATGATAGACCACGGTTTGGGCGATCTCAAGACCGTGTCGGCACTTGCCCTTAACGCCGGTACCGACATGGACATGATGTCTGACGGTTATCGTGGCACGTTGGCTCAGTCGATAGCCGAAGGCAAGGTGTCTGAAGCCGCTGTCAACGCCGCCTGCCGACGCGTCTTGGAGACCAAGTGGAAGCTCGGACTCTTTGCCGACCCTTATCGCTATTGCAACGAGAAGCGTGCCAAGAAAGAGATCTTCACTCCAGCCCACCGCGCGGAGGCCCGCAACATTGCCGCCGAGACATTCGTCCTTCTGAAGAACGATGGCAAGATACTGCCCTTGCAGAAAAAGGGACGCATAGCCCTTGTCGGCCCGTTGGGCAACAGCAAGCGCAACATGTCGGGCACATGGAGCCTGGTTGCCCGCTTCGATGAAAACAAAACGCTGCTGCAAGCCATGAAAGAGGCTGTGGGCGACAAGGCAGAGGTGCTGTATGCCAGAGGCTCCAACTTCATGCACGATACCAAGCTTGAGGCTAATGCAGGAATATCTGAGCGCGACAAACGTTCCGACAAGGAGATTCTCGATGAAGCCATCGCCGTGTCACGCAATGCTGATGTCATCGTGGCTGCCGTAGGCGAGTCGTCGGAGATGAGCGGCGAGTGTTGCAGCCGCAGCAGCCTTGACATGCCCGATGCTCAGCGCGACATGCTCGCCGCCCTGAAGAAGCTTGGCAAGCCCATCGTGCTACTCAACTTCTCTGGCCGTCCAACGGTGATGACATGGGAGAACGACAACTTTGATGCCATTCTCAATGTGTGGTTTGGAGGATGCGAAACGGCAGATGCCATCTGCGACGTGCTCTTTGGCGACAAATGTCCGAGCGGCAAGCTAACCGCCACCATGCCCAAGAGCGTGGGACAGATTCCGCTCTACTATAACCACCTCAACACAGGTCGTCCGCTTGAGGAAGGCAAGTGGTTCTCAAAGTTCCGAAGCAACTACCTCGACATCGACAACGATCCGCTATTCCCCTTCGGCTATGGTCTGTCTTATGTCACGTTTAGCTATGGCAACCCCCGACTCTCATCCGACACCCTCACGATGGGTGGCAGCCTGACCCTCACGGTTGACGTCACCAACACTGGCGATCGCGATGCCGACGAGGTGGTACAGCTGTATGTTCGCGACCTTGTTGGCAGCTTGTCACGCCCTGTGAAAGAATTAAAAGGCTTCAAGCGTATAAACTTGAAAAAGGGCGAGACCAAGACGGTGAGCTTTACCGTTACTCCAGATGATCTGATGTTCTACAACCAACAGCTCGAGTATAAGTGTGAGCCAGGCGACTTCAACATCATGGTCGGCCCCAACAGCCGTGATGTGCAGACGCTTAAGTTTAGCTTAAAATAGGCTGAGGCATTGCAATCCTTCTTAACTGATCTAACAAAAAAAGCGGAAACCAAAAGGTTATAATGCAACCTTAAGGTTTCCGCTTGTCCTTATCAGAATGACTGATACTATCCAGCGAACAGCAATAATTTTGAATGTCAATAAAGTGTCAGAATGGTGACACATGAGCTATTCCTCTCCGCCCTCTATCTGATAGACTACCACAAAGATGCCTTGGCGGTTTATAATGCCCGTGAACTTCATCATCCCGTTGGGACTCATGATTGAGGCCGTAGCATAGCCGTCGGCAGAGAAATCGCCTACTTCCCAGCTCATAGGATACTGTGAACCGATGCCGATTCCGTTGTCCGTCAGCTGTGCCGAATAGTGCATGACGCCGCCATCGTCCACCCACGGCGTGCCCCACTGTGCAGTATGGAAGTCGACCTCAGACACCGCTCCGACTTCCACGTCGCCTGCGCCACTGCCCCCCGTCACTATGCAGGTGCGCTCCTCGCCATCGACGAGCTTACGGGCATAAGCGTTTGACTTAAAAAATGGCGTTCCCCAAAGAGCCTTGCCGCAAGAATTGCCGCTGGCGTTATAATAGTGGGCGTAGTATCCGTCGTCCTCATCGTTGTCGTTCTGCATTGGAGCCACGGTACAGATCCCCAGACGCGGCGCATAGTCGCTCACCGCCTGTGGATCGACGAGATTAGGATTCGTCTTCTTCGGCTCAAACCGCTTCGTACCGCCGAGGTCTATGAAAAAGAAGTCGTCGCCGAAGTCGCCCTTCGAAACGAGGGCAAGACCGCTCGAGAAAGAGCGTGCAGAGCTATATTGCGGCTGTATGACCATCCGCCCGTCGGCGCCGAGGTAGCCCCAGGCGCCGCTGAAGGCATTTGTCTTGATGGAAGGATACACTTCACGCAGTCCCGTGTCCATGAAATGCCAGTCTGCGACCATCCCGTCCACCTTTGTCGCAATTGCGCAGAGTCCGTCCACAAAGTTGGTTGCATCGACATACTTCGGCGGCATGGGCTTCGCTATGCCATGCTGGTCAACAAGATAAAGCTGCGTACCGTCAGGAACGGTTAGCCCCTTGGCAGTCTTGTGGAGCAATACGCCCGGGAACCCCATCTCTGGAATGCGCCCCATCGACGTCACGCACCATTCGCGATCGTCAGAGAGGGCATAGCCGTTGATGTTATAAAGTGTATACGTCACGCCGTCGTCGGTCAGACCGAACACGCCGCCACAATGGCTGTTCTTGCCATCCTTTTTGTTCTTTTCTGTATCATATTCTTCGTTTTTTAGTTAAGCCTCCACCAAAAGCTTTGGCGAGTAATGTATACACAAATATCACGATTTGTAAACCAGGCGAAATAAGAAATAAAACCTCAACATTCTTGCGTGCCCCATAGGTTTATCCCTATACCTTCTCCTTCAGCATATTCCAAAGGAACAGCGTGTTGCCGATGATGTATCGGCGCCACATGCGCTTCGGCTCCTTCAGTAGTCGGTAGAGCCACTCCAGACCGTGACGCTGCCACCATATCGGCGCACGCTCCACGGTGCCGGCGAAGAAGTCGAAGACAGCACCGATGGTACCCACATGACAATGGATGTTCAACTCATTCCAATGAGAATAAGTCCACTTCTCCTGCTTAGGCGCCGTCATGCCAATCCACAGCAGGTCGGGGTCAGCCGCATTTATCGCCTCCACAATCGCCTTGTTGTCCTCATCCGAGAACTCCGGCTTGTACGGCGGCGAGTAGGTAACGATCTTCAAGTGCGGATACACCTCTGCCGCCCTCTTCACAACCAGATCAAGCACCTTCTGCGAGCTGCCCATGAACATTACCGTGAGCGGACGCTCACGGAATTTTGAGTTTTGAATTTTGAGTTTTGCGCTCGGCTCGTAGAGACGCTTGCCTGAGCAAGAATTGTCGGCTGAAGCCGATTGTGAATTGTCCAATGAAGAATTATTAGCTCCACATTCAACATTCTTGCTCTGGCAAGCGTCTCTACGAGCCGTGCGCAACATTCCACATTGTTTTCTTTCGAGATTTTCCATCTCGAAAGAAAACAAATCCCATCCTGCTATTCTTTCCTTCGGCAGGCTCTTCGCCTTTATCCATCTGCACGCCTTCACGATGCTCACCCCATCCGGAATGAGCACATCACCGTTTGTCAGCGCCTCAGCGAACAGTTCATCCTTACGCGCCGTGTTGTACGAATGAGCGTTAATTGTGTTAATGAGCAGTTTGCCCTCCGGCAGCGCGGCAAGCTCCGCCTTGCTGCCAAGTATATTTAAGTTTTTTAATCGAAACATCAATCTTGAATTTATAATCAAATTCTCCCTTTTTCAAAAGCTATCACTTTAGATGCGCATCAAAAAAATCCAATAACGGCTTCAAAGCCTCTCGTGTTAAATCCCAATATTTAGGATCATCAAAAAGCCAGAATCCGGAACCAATCTTGTCGCGCTGCTTTTTATTTAACTGCTGCGAAGTGATATAAGTATGGAGCTTTGCTTTACGATTAGGCAAATTGTATTTTTGATTGTTTTCAGAATCCTTTGCTCCTTGAATACATGTTTCATAGTCCTCAAAGCAATCCCACCAATCTTTATGCAGATCCTTGCGGATAAGACTCTCCATCATAAGATTCATATTATCTGATTTCTATTTCCTGGGTTAAAGAATAATCAACACTGTCAAGAGAATACGTATACGACTTCAGTTCGTAATCGGCAGTACGCTGCAATTTAAAACATACGATAGAGTCATCATACTCCTCGCCAGACTTTGCAGCATCACGCAAGCCTTTTATTGAATCCAGGTCGTGTGTAGTGGCAAAAATCTGCACATTGTTTTTCTTAGCTACAGAAACAATCGCTCGCCACACCCCTTTCATAACAGAATAGTGGAAGCCATTACTCAATTCGTCTATCAACACTATACCATTTTTACATTCGTATATGGTGGTCAAGATAGATAAGATCTTGCGTGCTCCGTCTCCCATCATATTTATAGGGATACGCTTATCCAGACCGATATCCACCAAAACCTCATTTTGCGAAAGAACAAAATCCTTGATATTTGGTTCTATGAGTCGCAAAGCGTTAACGATGAACGCCTCGTCCTTGTTCTTTATTACGTCTACAAGTCCGTCAATGGAAGTCGTGAAGTCGAACTTCGGATTAAGGTATCTACATGTGAGTTTCTCCTTATAATGTGCAGGCATCTTTATTCGTTGCTCCAGAGAGTTGTTAGAAGAATGCGACATTATTATTGAAGACTCGTAAGCATGCTCTTCAACCTTATACTTTAATACCAAACCATACTTATTGTCAAGATCGGTAGAAGCCACATTGTTGTCTTCGCCCAGAAGGTTCACCTTGCTTGAAGACGACTCAACAACAGATATTTGCAACTCTCTTGTTTCGTCATTCTCAGCCTTTATTACGATAGGGCTGCTCATGTCAAGAGAATAGAAGTCCAGCTTCATATCAGAAGGTTCCAATCGACGATAGTTGCGTATGATGTTAACATTAAGAGGCAACTTCGGATTAGATATACCTGATATGAGAAAAATGGCATCCAAAAGTGACGACTTGCCACAGTTATTCTTTCCGAAGAAAAGATTTATCTGTTTCAAGCCTTCTATTTTCGAGTGTTTTATACCACGTAATCTATTTATTTCAATATTATGAAACATTGCTTTAGTAATTTAAAATGACGAAATAATGGCACATCGTGTGCAACGATGTCCGATTGCTCCTTGACCGTTGTTAACGGTCGAAACGCATTCAAAAATAATAAAAAAAAGGCAATGTGGTTGTGCAGATAGGCTAAACGGCTATATATTTAACGTTTGTTATCACAATTATTAACGCCTCCCCACACCTACTCATTCTATTATCTAAGATATATCACTTATCTTACTTTCTCATACCACTCCACCATCGTTTTGGCTTTCTCCTCCCACGACAGTTCGGTTTGTCTTTGCTTGCAATTCTCCGACAGTTGCTTGAGCAGGGTTCTGTCATGCTCCATATCGTTAAGCAGCTTTGCGAAGTCAGCGGCTGATTGCGCTGGATTGGAGAGAGCTACCTTTCTGCCTACCTTGTCGTCAATAACTGCAGCCATGCCACAAGCGTCAAAGCACAAAACCGGCAAACGGTTGCTAACCGCCTCCAGCACAACGGTAGAGGTATCTTCGCTAACACTTGTAAAGAAGAACACTTGCGCTTTGCGCATAGCATTCATCACTACATCGTTTGGCTGATTGCCATGCCATACAACCTTTTCTGTAATGCCAAGTGAATCTGCAACACTCTTTGCTGAAAATATTTGCTCATCAGAGCCGCCACCATAAATGTCCAGTACGGTATTCGGATTGTTTGCAAAAGCTATAGCTCTTAGCGCCAACGGCAACTGCTTGCGGAAGTCAAACTTACCGACCCACATCACATGCAGTTCTTTTTCGTCAAATCTGTCAGTAGGAATATCCTCAGATAAGAAACAGCCTGTCTCAGGAATGACAACAGACTCCAAACCCCTATACTTCTTGATAGCACGATAAGAGTCAGGAATGGAACTAACTAAGACCTTAGCTGTCTTGAAAGCCTCACCTACCCTTTTATCATGCTTCAATTGCCAGATATTCAGGAAGTTCTTCAAGCGGTTGAATACTTTCATTTTCAAGCCAGCACCCTGCAGGTAAGCCGTAGGGAACTGTTTCAGCCCACCTATAGGTCCCCAAACAAACGGCACACCGTTCTCCTTCGACAACTTCCAGAGATAGCCCGGCTCACGGAATCCGATCATATTCAGCTGATGCAGCACATCAATATGCTCAGAAGAACAAATCTCCTTCGCCATGAGATACGTCTTCCACTGCCACTCACGATAATACTTGTAGAATCGCCAGTCGCCCTGGTTCCAGCACATCTTGCGTATTTCCTCCGAGACGGGGTTATAATAGAAGTGCATATTCTTGCCCTGCTCCAGCATAGGCACCACCTCCTCTATCTTCTCCCGAAACTCCCCTTCGGTTATGATATACAGTTCGCAGAACTTGGCAAGATTGCTCACCCAGTTCCACGCCATTCCTGGCTCGCTGCCCATTCCTGGCGAGCAAGCGTATGCATTAATTAAGATCTTAAGATTTTTCATGAGATAAATCTTTTAGTAACGTTAACGATAATCTCTAATTTTGGAAGCAACAATTGCTTCATTCCACCTATTAAAAGGAATGACCTTTTGTTGCATATTCATATAATTAAATTGGGCAACATTACTTGCCTGTTGATTACAATTAGGACCAATAATAGCGGAATATACTTTTAACGGGAAAATATCTTTATCAATATCAAACAAGCATAAACGACTTGCTATGCTATTCTTTGAATCCATTATCCAACATTTTTCAATTTCAATATCATTATTATGAACATACAGCAAACGTATTTCATTCTCATCCTTAAATAAATAGGACTTAAAAAAGTGTTTCCAAATATGCCATCTATTAAATTTGAATCTCCATCCATTTTTAGTCCAATTTAGAATATTATTAATAAATTCGAGTTCCAAATGCTCTTTTTCAGAAGAGCCATAAGAAACTGGTGCAAAAAAGAAGGACTTATTGTCGACAAGCTTTTCATTTACCTTATATCTTAAACATACTCCCTTTGCATCACAACCATAAAGACGCCACATAGTTAAATCGTCTTGTTTACTATCAGCGCAGCAAGAAAGTATATAACAATTGTTGTTCTCTTCTAATATTTGATAATTTTCTGCATAAGCACCATTACCAACATAATTATCTGCATACGATGTTTCTCCCTTATCATTCATACATGTTAAACTGCACATACAATGCTTTTTATCTTTCAACAATAAAAAGAGAGACTGCAAAGACGTATATCTGCATGCTTTAGAAATTTTCTTTTGTGGTAATAGGGTTTTAAAAAAGAAATCTTCAGCAACGGAATTGAATGAAATATACCCATTTAACTTATCCATATTTACATTACCTTCCTTAAATAGTTGCTCAATTCTATGATGACATTCTACATCATCCAATTTATCAGGAAGTAAAGACAATATCTCAACAGCCAAGTCGTCTATGAGAATGGGTTCTCCTACAGGTCTATTATCTTTAAGCGAATTAACAATACCATCAAAATCAATATTTTGATATCTCCAATTACCGTCTGTCCACAAATAGAACTCATCGTCTTTCCCTAAATAAAGAATGCCGCATCTTAAACCAGCGTCTTTAAATACATTGATATATTGATCAGGTTTGCATATCAAACGCACAGATAGAAAAAAGTTTTTTACTAATATGCCAGCTACAACTTTATTATTTTTAAAAATAACAATATCAAACATAAAAGACTTTCCATAAAAAGAAGATACTTCTGTATTAGTCTCAACTATATAATTATCTCCCAATGTCTTTAAAAACTTCTTTCGTAATTTTTCAACACATTCTTTTTGAGAAGCAAGATATGTCATAAGCAAAAACGTTTACATAGATTAATATTCATGATAATTCCACATTGCAAGCGCAAGAAACATTAAAAAGGGCATTTTTTATGCACCTGCGTCATAGTTGCTATTGCCCTTTTCTTTTAAAACCATGTCATCTATCATTTCTTTTGCAAGGTTAGAAATCTTGTAAAAACAGCCTCTATTCTTCGCCTTTTGAAATAAGTATTTATTGAAAGGGACAACCTTATATTGTTCTTTACTCTCTTTGTATGAAATAAAATCATTGATTAAAATATCAAACTTTATTTTCTTATCAGCAAAAGCTTTCTCGAACATTATAAGAGTATTGATATTTACCATAACTAAGTCTTTTACCTTAATATCAGTTCGTATGTTGCGACTTTTTAATATTTTCAAAAACCTATTATTTAAATAATAGTTTATTCCCTCTATATCAAGACTGTTGTCTGAATAAACTAATATAGGATAAACTTGTAGATTTCCTTTTTCATGTCCATTTCCAACAATCTCTTCAAAATGTTTATCTATAGCATTCACCAACTGAGTTACTCCCTTAGGACGGCCTTTCTCACTTTCCACAAGTTCATTTTCAATAGATTTTATTATCGTTTCATAATCCTCAGATGAAATGACCTTACGATTCAATTGAATATCTTTAAACTCAAAAAGGAAAATGCGTTGCGCTTTCCTTGCATAGTAGTCGGGCAATCCATCACCATGTTTAGCCATTTCTTGACCTGTTTTCTTTTCATATCTTCTATCAGCCAGAACCCTGTTTATTACTTTATAGAACAAATAATACTCTGTAAATTTTTGTCCTACCATTTGTTTAAGCTGTACATAAGCAGGCACCTTTTCGGTATTAATCATACCTTTTTCAGCAATAACCTTTGCTATATCAAACAAAAGAGAATGAAAGAATTTATCGACAAAAAATTTAATATATAAGAAGCAATATTCATTCTCTTCTATTTTGTATAATGGTTTTTCTTGGATGATTATATTATCCAAATATTGTGGAACATTTATACAAAAATTATCTAAGAAAGAACACATTGAAACTGAATTTTCACTTTCTATTTTTATAATATTTGTTCCATATTTATTAATTAAAAGGTTTATTGACAAAGAGAACAACTTTAGCATATAATTAAAAACAGAACCACATTTCTTTTCGCTAATATAGGTGTCAATATAAGAAGAAAAAAGTTTGTCACTGGTAGCAAAATCAACTAAAAACAATTTACTTTTAACAAATTCAATAAATGGGTCTTTTATACCAAGAACAGTATTTTTACTCAGTTCGAAAGGCATGTAATACTTCAGCATATCATCAGCAGAATATGAACCATCTTTACTTATTTTCACTTCATTAACTATACATTCATCACATGCTATAAGATATGCTTTAAATAAACGAGTCTTATCATCTTTGGTTAAATCACGACGTTCTTGATTATTACACTTCAAAAGAGATGTTATTGTATTTAAAAGTGCTTGTATATCAAAAAATTGATCTGTTGGATAAACCTTACCACCTAAGAAACCTAATATTTTATGCTGTAATTCTGCCTTAAATTGGAAAATAAGTCTTCCTAAAATATCTAATTCGGTATGATAAATATCTAATGTTATCTTTTGGTGAACTAAAAATGACAACCACATTACAGACTCACAGGTAGGAAGTCCACTTATCAAATTCGCAACATTATCCTCTTCGTTTTTATAAAGTTGAGAATAAGATATACCTCTTGCATATTTTAATATCATATCCATAACACAATCATGCTTTTATTAAGAACTTTGTATATTTTTTCAGTTAGGAAAAAATATCATTTTTTCAATACAGCATTCCAGATAATCGGAATTTGTGTTCCTATCCACTTAATGATGTCATCAGCATTGTTGATTAAATATGGTAACACTACAATAAGGGCAATGTTCCATAGATATTTCAAGACCTTAATTCCATACAATTTGTCCAGTTTCTCAATATTATCAAAAGCCTTGTCGTCATTCTGCAAGAGCAACTTTTCTCTTTCAACCTTTTTGGCTCTATAAAAAGCTTTCAGAGATGATATATACAGTTTTGCACTCCATCTGGCATGATTCACCCTATTTAAAAACAACAGAGATACAATAAACCAAACCCACCCATTTGCGAACTTAAAACAGAGCCACAAGACTATGAAAATCAAGCCTTCATTATAAACGAACGTCTTAAAAAGAAAGTTGTGAATCTTGGCAAGTCCACCATTGTGGTCAGGGTTATATAAATCGATTTTTAACTTATAGTGCTTTAATGCCTCAAAAACAGGAAAATACAAAACGGTCATGTTGTATATATAAAGCAACGACGCCACCATCATCACTCCGCTTAGCATAAATGCAAAAGAACATATATGGAAAGACGAGTTAGAAAAGTAGTTATATACAACTAACGAACCGCCTCCTATCAAGCCACCCAAAACAGAACACTTATAAGAATCTGCTTTTAGGTTTCTGTCCTTTACATATTTTATTTGACTTAGCATATTGATATTGCCATCAACATTTTCGAACAAGCTCAAATTGTAAGCCCTTTGAGCAAAGTAATTGTAAAATGAAGCCAGTCTTATTCCGCTCCAAAGAACCAACATCAACAACAAGAGATAAGGCGATACCTGTTTATACAAACAAACCATTTCATGATATGTCATTCCAAAGAACTCTCCTGTCCAGGGCTGTGCAAGACGCAGCAACAGATAAGACAATAAAACGCAGAATATAAAGATCATGAAAGGAACGACCGATATCAGTTCTTGCTTAGAAAGCAAGTAAAATTCAACAGGTTTAATCTCCGCATCATCTACATTTTGTACATTCACAATCCTCTTGAACATTGCAATATTTTCATTGGCAGGAATATCGAAATCTTCGATCACGCGAGAACATCGTTCCTTGTCATGCTTGTCAAAACAACGCAAAGCAAGCAAGAACACATGTTCGAGCGGAAAATGTTCGCAGCGAATCATAGGATTATCAAAAGCATGATGAACGACATAGTCTCTAAAGGCCAATGCCTTCTGCTTCCAAGAACCTTTTCCTTCATATACCGCAATAACATCATCACTTATTTCCCTGCATTTGTCATCGGACAGATAAAAGTCATAGTGCTCCTTGCACATATAGTTTCTATATATGCTATGGTTGCACCCGGGAATGTTGCAATGTTCTTTGTTGTATTTCATATATGCGTTAACGCTCCGTTTTGCGAGAAACCCTTTGTATAGGCACTTTTGCAAGTGCCTATATATTGAGTTGTTACTTGTTTATTAACTATAAGAACAGAACCTTCTTATTTTTCTCCGTTCTACAATCTTGAAAGCAAGTTTTCATTATACTCGCTTATCAAAAGAAGCCATTCTTTTACAACATGCCGTCATTTTATCAATTAGAACACTCGAAATTAAAGCCATGACAACAAACACCAAGAAGGCCAAAGGCCAAAAGCGAATAGAATAAATCACAGGCTGAAAGAAAGTCCAACAGAAATATCCATGAATAAGCCAAAGAGTAGTGGAATATTTGCCAACAAAGCTTATTGATCTATAAATCAGCGACATGCTTGAAGCTATAAGTAGAAGACCGAACAGGCATAATGGCACATGAATCAATTCTGTGACACTTATCAGCGGCAGCTTTGCCCTACAAGCAAAAGCTAAAACGACTGCAATTACCCCCCCCATCAAGTTAACGCCCCAATTAATATTATTGAATTTAGCCAATAATTTCTGCATAATAGCATATTTTGCAAATAGCATTCCTTCTACAAAAATAGGCATATCAATCAGGAACATCTTGACCTGTCTGGAAAGAATTCCTCCTTCAGCATCAATCCATCCTACTTTACCCAAAAGCTTGGTAACAACTACCAAGAACAACAAGAAAAAAATATTCCATTTTACATTTCTCCTATTAATAATCCAGAAGAAGAAAGGAAACAGCAATATAAGTTCTATATATAGAGATATAAACCAAGCATTCGGACACCAGTCGCAACGAAGACTTGTAGCGGTCAGAATAAGTGATTTCCACGACCAGACAAACTTTCCCATCCATAAGGCTAGAGCCACAAAGGGAGTTATTACAATCCAATAATGCTTCAATAGCTTGAAACATCGTTTTACCTGTTTCTTGAAAGAATCAAAGACAGCAAATCCCTTGTTCATACTTCCAGCCATCAGACCATAACCGGATAGAAACAGAAAGATAGGAACACATATTTGAAAAGCCCCAGCATAATCATTGCCACACCAACTATACCGATACTCAGGCATGACGAAGCCACAGCCAAAATGTAAAAACATCATAAAAAGGACTGCCCATCCTTTTAAATAAGTCGTTTCTTGTTTTGTCATTGCTTAAAAAGATTACAACCTCACCATTTTCTTCCAATCATATTCCCCATCCTTAAATGTCTGGGAGAACCAGTTTGAAGAAACTTTCACAATATATGCCATAGCAACTATCAAGACGAAGTTCATGAGAATATTCAACGGAAACAGGTGATTCCAAGAAGTGTTGAAAACAAAACCTTGGCAAACATAAATCTCTAAGCACAAGGCAGAAACAGAATACACAATCCTATGTACCCATTTCTTCTCATACAGTTTGATCAACCCTTCCTTGCAGCAGAGACGATACATGCTCAATGTAATGCCCATCAAAGGAATCAAGGTCAACACCTGAAAATGAGCTATCAGTGTATTCTTCGTACCAGCCATTTGCAAACCATAAAAGAGAATCAATGATACAAACAGTAAACCGAAATTCCCTTTAGTAGAACTTACTACACTTCCATTCTCCTTCATCCTTAATCCACATACAGCACCAGCCAACATAAACAGGAAATAATGACACCACTTGAAATAAGTAGCGCCATACATGAATATCGTAGAACTGTTTTCTGTAAAATACCAGCCTAAGACTATCAGACTGACTGCAGCAAAGACCCATTTGAGTTGATTCACAAAATAGCGCTTGATGAAATAAAGGAAAACATAGTAGATCATGATGCAACTCACGAACCAACCGCCACCATGCAAGATAGTGAAGTCCATACCAAAGCTAGCATGAAAAACAAAAGCCATGATAGCCGCCCACATCAACACCGTAGGATAAATACGGTTGATACGCCTTTTATACCAATTAAAGAAATCTCCACCTCTACCTAAGAACAAGGTAAAACCACTACAGAAGAAGAACAGCACATCTCCGATGGCACCACCTGTAGAGAGCTTTACTAAAGAGTCTGGGTATAACATACCCATGTGTGAATTAGTAATCAGAAGGGCAGCAAAGAATTTCAATATATCAATCGAAGGATTTCTCTGTCTCATCGTTTTTCCTCCTTACTTTTAAGAAATTCTAAATGCTTCTGCTTGTCAGCTTCTGTAGCAAACCTATCTTTCATCTTCTTGGCAGGAACGCCAGCCCATATTTCACAAGGAGGAACATCACATGGCACGATGGAGCCGGCAGCCACAATACTACCTCTACCGATAGTGATACCAGAAATGATTATGGAAGAAGTACCTATCCAGACATCATCCTCTATGATAGTCACCCCGTTATCGCCCCGTTCACCATCCCATATTGTAACACCAGGCGTAGAGAATGTATGATCATGACGGCCTACAAACTGCACATTTCCTGCAACCAATACGTCATTGCCGAAATGAACATTGCTTGCCACATTACAGCTGTCTCCAAACTGCACATTGTTTCCTATCACCACATCCATGTTCTGTGCAAAGTGAGTACCCTTCATCACTCTCACAAAGCCATGATATTTTACCCACGGATAGCGCAAATGAAAGATGTACCAGGTACGAACCCTATTGAGTAAGTATCGCAAAACAAAATTCCATTTGCCCACTCCATTAGGCATATTATTATAATCTATCCGAATCACTCAACATTCAACATTTAACATTCAACATTTCCCAAATACTTTCTTGCAGGCCTCAAAAATCCTGTTTGCAGCCTTATCTGGCGTAAAGTCACTCTCGATTTCAACCGACTTCTTGCCCATAGCCTCCAAGTCAGCATGATGGAATTTCTCCAAAGTCTCTAAGATAGAACTTTCCTTCAAAGGATCGAAGTTATAACCATTCACGCCATCCTTTACCAATTCATAGTGACCGCCATTATAGATACTGCTTGCCACAGGTTTACCGCAAGCCATAGCCTCAGGAATCACCAAGCACCAGTTATCCTCTAAGGTAGGCATTATGAAGACATCGCAGAGTGCATAGTAACGATAGAGCAAATCATAGTTGATAGCACCTAAGATATGAACAGAAGGCAAGCGGTCATAGAGTTCCTTCATGGTATCAAGCAGAATACCCTTACCTATTACGACAAGATTGTCATTCGGATAGATTTCTATATGTTTGCTCCATGCTTGAAGGAGTTCCTTAATACCCTTTCGCTCCACCATCTGGCCTACAAACAGATATGTCAAACCATCCTTCAGCCCCAGCTCCTGCCTCAGAGCCTGGTTGTCTTCCGCAGTAACCTTAGCTACAGCCTGAGAAAGACCAAAGCTGTCAGCACACATACAGCCCTTCACCTTCGGAGTTTTCCGGAAACGCAAACCCTCATTGAGATATTCTTCCGTCAACGTACCATTAATCAGGAAATGATCCACAGGAGTACCAACGATACGACGATACCACGAACGCCATTTTGGAGAATTACGCTCCACGTATGCGGTTCTTTCATAGAACATACATAGCTTCTTGCGATGCAATACGGCATATCTGATACCAGCAGGAGCCCAACCGCCAAAGCCCTCGGTTATCACAACATCCGGTTTGATGTCCTTGACAGCCTTATAGAGTCCAGGTTGGCGCTTGATAACCAAAGCACTATTGGCAAAATCGCTTTCCTCACTACCCATCGTAGTACGCTTCTCACCACTCATAATGACAGCATGATCACCAAGCGTAGCTTTGAGTTTCTCACGTACCAGGTCAGAAGTATTTTCCTGCGAACAGATAATGTAGAAATTACCACCGCTCAACTTATTCAAATTTTCATATACCGGGATTCGGTAATTACCGAACCAAGGTGAAATCCAAAGAATTTTCATGATTATTTCTGTTTTTTATCATTGTCAATTACCATTTGATAATAGTCCACCATCTGCGGGATGATGACCTTCATATCAAAATTCTGCATGATTCTCTCATGCGCCTCTTTTCTCACTTTCTCTTTAGCTTCCAGAGAAAGCATACATACCTCTTTGATTTTATCAGCGAGCACCTGAGAATCTCTTGGAGTCATCAAAAAGCCACTCTTCCCATCCTCGATAATCTCACTCATACCACCAGAGATACTACCGATAACAACAGCTCCAGAGAGCATCGCCTCAATGCAGACCATCGGCATATTCTCCCACCAGGATGGGAAACAAACCACATCCGCCTGGGCATAGCGTTTCATCACTTCCTCCCTTGGCAGTTTACCTACAAGACGAAACCACTTCTCCTTGCCATATTTAGCATTCTGTTCATCAGCATAAGCCCCAGTCTTGCCTACCAAGTCAAGTTGAATCTCTCCTATTTCACCAGAGTCAGCTAAAATCTTGCAAGCATCAGCCAAGTCACCACACCCCTTCCAGTCGCAGACAGTTCCTACAAAAAGAATATGCTTTTTCCCATCCTTCTCAGCAGCAGAATGAAGAAAAGAGTTAGAAGACCATCGCTCAGACAAGATAGGATTATAAATAACCTTGATTTTATCAGAATGAATACTTAGGAATTTCTGACTCCATTCCTTCAGCGAAGTACTACACGAAGTAATATACCGAGCCTCTTTCATCACCTTCAGTTCTTTACATCCCTGCCAGAAGTATTGCCAGTTGGCTTTAGACAATTTCTGTAGAGAGAAATGATAATGATCAAGAAGCATAGGAGTATGCAATCTGGTAATGACTGGAATACCGATATCATGGAGGAAATATCCCTCAGCACCATACTCTGGCACCTCAATGACATCAACATCTCCGAGTCTTAGAATCTTTTCTCTGATTCTCTTGCGATAAGCATAGAACCTATAAAACATTCTAAACTTTTTCAGCAGAGAGTTCCCTTCCACCTGCGGAATCAGGAAATCACCCCCCGAAAGCCTAATCACTCTCACCCCCTCATCATCCTCATCCGAAGATAATCGGGTATCATCAGAAGCAGCAATCACCGTCACACGATGCCCAGCATCATGCAACCCATGAGCCACCTCCTTTATATATGAAGCAATACCACCGCCCCGAAGAGATGGAGGATACTCACGACAAACAAAACAAATATGCATAATGATTGATTAATTCATTTAATCTGCATTAAACTTAAAACCAATTTTATTTCCCCAATGTATCAATATCACAAGAAGAGGCATCAATCCATATTTCACCATCAATGCAGGATATTTCATTTTATTTGAAAAGCCCTTAAAGTTAGTTGCTTTATATGCTTCTTTCACATCTTCCAATGACAAATATTGCCTTACAGCTTTTATACATTTAAAGATTGATAAATGAGCTCCACGAACGATAATCTCTAAAGCACCTATAACAACAGTACCATTGTATAATGGGAATATATCGATACCCTTTTCTTTCATGTATAGTTTACGAAGCAGTCCTCTCTCCGTTACACCATTAATTTTATCTTTAACTAATTTTGGATGATTATTGATAGACCCAGTAAGCAATCCCTTATTCTTGATTATATAATTATAATAAACCTTATCCATCGTTGCTATAGATGAGGCATAAAGGAAAAAGAGAGAATCAAAGAGTCTATCCTCAAACATTGTGATTCCTTTTCGGAAACGTATATTATGCTCCATTAGCACAGAACGTTTAAAAAAGAATCTCCAAACACCAGAAAATTCATTCTTCGACCAAATATCGCCATCCTTCCAATGGTTGATATGATTTTGCCCAAAACCAATAAACTTGGGAAGGTATTCTTTGATTATTTCTTGATTAGAAACATATACATGGGGCTTCTCAAACTTGTCATAATGGATGTTTCCTTGATCTTCATAAATGGTTTGGAATCCAAAATGTACTGCATCATAATTTCCTTCATGACATTTTTTCATCACCTCACCAAACATTCCAGGATTGATATAATCATCTGGATCCATAAAATAGACATACTCGCCTTTAGCTCGTTCCAGGCCTTCGTTTCTTGCCTGCGAAAGGCCTTGGTTCTTTGTCGTAACAACCTTAAAATTAGACTTGCCCCCCCATTTCTCACATATCTCCAATAAATTATCAGGTGACCCATCATTGACAATTATAACCTCGTAATCCATGAAGTCTTGTAGCAAGATACTATCTACTGCACGCTCTATATATTGAGCGACATTATAACAAGGAAGAATAATACTTATCGAATAGTTTGCCATTACAAAAATATCAGAAAATACATTTAAAATTCACTTTCAATACTTTCCCTATACAAGCAGTTATGCTACATACCAGAACAGTAAAGAATAAACTTATAATATCTGTTTTCATACAAGCTGGTAAAATTTTATCATACAATATCCTGACAATAGGCCAATGCATGCATAGAATAAATAATGAATAATACCCCCAGTATGACAACAGCTTATTAACATGCTTGTTTTTCTCCAAAATATGACTCAATGAAAGTATCAAGAGTCCCCCCCCAGATGACGCAAGCATATATAATAGAGGATTAGACGGTAGTTTCAGCCATCGAATGCCAATAGTTATGTTCAAAAAGAATACAGATATTAAACATATTATGAGACCTATACAAAATAATGGCCATTTATGCATCTTCAGAAAATTCTCTACTTTCAAATAATAGCCTCCTAAGAAAATGAACGGCAATGAAATCCCAGCTTTCGTAAAATCTGTATAATCATCGATTCTATTTTTCCCTAAATAGTAACAAAAAATAAAAATGAAACATATTACAAGGATCTTACAACATATAGATTTTATTTGATTAATACCAATTATCATCAAGGTCAAAATATAGAGAGCTATTAAAAACCATTGAGGACCATTGTCAAAAGAATCTGGATCGTATATATGTAATTCTGATATGGTTGTGCGTCTGGTAACTAATACAAGTACAGAGCAAATAACTCCAAAGAACAAGTAAGGATAAATCAGACCTCGTGTCTTTTTGTACAAACTATTCTCAAATGTAGCATTAGGTTTTAGAAATATGCCACTTAGAAAGAAAAAAACTTGTACGTAAAAGAAATCAAATAGGAATCCCCAACTTATGCCCATATGACTTAACACTATCAAAAATATGGATAAGCCTCTTGCTATATCTAATGATTCGTTTCTTGATTTAATTGTCTCCATTCTTTTTGTTTTAATATCCAATACTTATTAGAGCAGCAGGAGGATATGCTATTATCTTCCATTCATCAGCGTAATGCCAAGGAATATATGTAAATGCGACATAAAACCAAACTACCATAACCACAGAAATGATGCACAAAAATCTATTACGATTCTTTATATTCGTAGATATAAACGGATAAACAAAAGGCATAAAAGCCAATAACATCATGAAATAACGATATTGTGCTAACGGTTTACTGTACATTGACGTAATAGCCAATAGCAGAAACAACGTAACGTTTAAAATAAATGCTTGTGAAGAATCGATGAAACAATGTCTTTTTATCCATAACTGACGGAAAACAATGAGAAACATTGGTATTGCAATTACTATAACTTGGGATGTTTGAAGACCACTGACCAAGTCTGTTTGTCCTCCTAAATCAGCAAAACGTTGAGCACCATAACCAATAACACTTGAGTTGTTGTCTGACGACACCTCACTAACTATACTTGGTCCATAAATGATAAATGCCACTAAAATAAGAACAATAAACAGCAGCCATCTCTTGGTTAAACGATCGCGCAATTGTTTAAAAACAAAAAATGGAACAAAAAAATAAGTTGAGGCATGAGTAAACACCGCACATAAAACTATTAGCCAAATTTTCAAAGTCCTTTTGCCTGTTGCCGCATACAAACCTAATGCGTACATCATAATACATTGAGCCAAAAATTGTTTTTGTATCTGTAAGGTATAATTGAAAAATAAATAAAAAAATGATAATATTAATACACCGCAAACAATTGGCTTATGAGGAAATTTCATTGATAAGCACACGTTGTATAATCCTGCAAAAATCAACATATAGTCAGCAAATGTCAAAAGAGCGGCAAATAATGGATAATAGCCAAATGTTAGATAATACCCTATATAGTTGTAAACTCCATTCATAAATTCGCCAGAAAGCCCCGTAGCCCCACCTTCAAAGGCATTATAGCCATAAATATATGTCAGTGAGCCTATAAATCCCTGAATGGGGACATTCAGATAGGCCATATGATACTGCATTTGGTCGCCACCAGGTATTTTTGTTGCATTAATTGCTCCCATGTATATGGCTATACAAAACATGAAGGCATAATAATCTGTTTTAGTCCTTGTCTTGTTGTTCCATATATGATATATAATGACTGGCAACCCTACGATTGGTGGCAATAACAGGAACATTACTATCCATGGAGCTAACTTTCTCCACTTCACAGATTCTTTATTTTGATTGTTATACTTTTCTATCAAATTTATACTCATCATTTTCTACTTTTATTGACATTCGTAAATTGTAGCTTTATCTATACCAAAATATTCAAAGACGCCCCTTATGTATTTATCATTCATACAACCTTCTACATTCTGCTTGAAAAGCCCCATATCTTGAACATTACGCACTGTAGTATGCATTTCCATTGGCTTTTCGTATGTGAATACGAACTTGCATTCAGTATGCTTTATCAAAGAACAGGCTTTGAACCATACATCATCGGCCGTAGGACACAGCTTCATAAACAATGTGTCATCAATGACTCGTATATCCAATGAATTTGGCGGGTATAATATTCCTCCAACTCCTGTAGGGAAATTGCATGTGTCAGATTCCATTGACTTTATTTTTGCATCGTACCAAGATACGTAAGGCAACAAAGTTCCATCAGGAGCAAACATGATTTTACTACCTGTAAAGGCCCATATCGAATGAGGGTCTTTGGCATAATGCTTTAACAAAATCTCTATTGTCTCTTCATGGTAAATAACATCATCATCTATTGTAATAATTACATCATTTGGAAACTTTTTCAAGGAAGGTACCAGTTTCTTGTAAGACCTTATGTCCTTACAAAAACCGATTTCCAGGCCACGTTCTTTCAAACGCACCAAATTCGCAGGAATTGTTTCCTCTGAAAATTCATCTTCTGCCAACCATAAAATAATGCGATTGGGAAGAATTGTATTCTGCATGATGCTTTCTATCGTGCGATAACATTGGTGTGCCCGTTTTCCATACGACGTAAGAGACACTGTTACAGAAGCTTGCCCCCCCAGATTGGTTTTAAACAAATTGTTACTTATTCCCTTATTGGTCGTTTGCTTATAGAGCAAATCAACCATCAGCACTTTACGATTATAAACAATGACATCATTGATGAATGCATGAAGGTTTCTGACTATAGAAAAGACCTCCTTTATTTTTGAAAGAAATTTCATCCTTTTATTTTTTTATGTAGATAAAACAATAAATTACACATAGGAAAGCATAAAGCTCCTATTTTAAATTTCATTTTTGAAAGCAATATCGGATATTGCTTCACTATTTTGCGATATTGTATTAAATAAAAATTCTGTTTTTCCTTTAAGGATATGTCTGTAGTAAAATCATATAAGTAAGACTCATATATCCGTTCTACTTGGTTTTTCAGTATCTTTATGTCGATTCTGTTTTGTTCACAAAAGCGAATCAAATCATCAACCGCCAACAAACGGCTTTTAATCCATTTGTCATGATGCTTTTTCTTAGACGCTGAATTTATATTTTTCTGGTTATAATTATAAACAACATCGTCAAACGAGCATATTAGCGGAGAACAGCAGATGCATTTAAGATTGAAATTCTGGTCTTCTGCACAAATAATGCCATCAGGAAAGCGTATATGCCGGCTTCTTATATTAGACATACGGAAGAAATAATTCCAACTAGCCAAGCGGAATCTTGCACCTCGCAGGAATAATTCATTTGTCATGAGCTGACATTCAGTTCGATGTATCTCGGTTCTATTTGAAAAGACAAAACTTGAGCCAATGATACAAACGCTACAATCATCGTGAACAGAACCAATTTTACTTGTTACCTGTTCAAAAGATTCAGTATCTACCCAATCATCTGCATCACAGAAATAAACCCAGTCACCATGGCAATTATCTAAGCCTTTATTCCTTGCCCTACTGACACCTTGGTTGGATTGCGATATTACAACTAATCTTTCGTCCGTGGCAAAACACATCAATTCACTTAATGTTCCATCTGTTGACCCATCATCAACTACAATGACTTCCATATCAATGGATTTTGTTGCTAAAAAATGACTTATACACCTTTTTATGTATTTCTCACCATTAAATACTGCAACGATGACACTAAACTTCATTTTATTTTATATTAAAAACAGGTTGTATTGGAAATGGAGCAACCTCAATGAGCTTTTTCTGTAAAGCAGACAATGAAACCTGAGGGTTTGCTATTTCTTCGTTATCTATAAAAAACGCTTCTATCTCTTTAGGATTCTTACTCATTAACTCATCAATATTCTCAAAGCCGTTATAGCATAAAATACCTACAGAACTGAAATAATCCTTGAACTTGATACAGTCTGTATGTATATACCCATGCTTAATCCAAAGGGCAGGTATTCCGTAGGCATGCTTTAAAAGAATATCTTAAACTGGCTGTTCCTCGTTTGTAACGGTTTGTTTCTCCAGAGAGTTTACTTACTATATACGGACTTAATTGGTTTCCAAAATTAGATTTATTCCAATAAATTAGATTTATCTTCTTCATTTTTTTGAAAGTTTACGAAAAATAGTCTTTGCCTTGTTCAAAACAAAACTACGTTCACTATGGTTTAATCCTAATATGAAAGAACAACATATTGTACTAACAACACTTACCAAACATACTATTACGAAATTAGCAATTTTATCATCAATTGATGAATTGACGACAATGGGCAGGATGGATGAAGCGATTCCTACAGCAACACATCTTCCGAAGATATTTATCATGTAATATCTTAAAGAGATACCTATATAAGAGCGTAACAGATAAACTCTGACTAATAGGGACACAAACAATAATAATAGATTTACAACAAATACGGAATAAGATGGCATTCCTAATTTTAGACAAATATATGATACTGGCAATATACAAAGCAGAATTGGACAGATAAACATCTGTAATTTCTTTATATTACCAGTAGCCAAGGCTGCAATAAGCAATGGATTTATCGATGTTTCGACAAAGGTAGTAAGTAACATGATATCCATAAATATCACGGTATTTTGAGGCACATTTACTAACCACCAAGTCAATACCGTATCTGCCTCTATCATTATCGGCAATGATAATATGAGAAGTAAGAAGAACGAAAATTTGGATTCTGCGTAAATTAATGTACGCATATACTCAAGGTTCCCTGTCGCATAGTTTTTGGTAATTTGGGGATTTATTGCCGTCTGGAAATTTGAAGAAAAGTTTGAAATTGTTCCCTGTACTCTTACAGCAATGCCACGTGCCGCGTTAACAGATGGACCAAAGAACATGTTTATCAAGATATTTAATCCTTGTGTATAACAGATAAAGGCAAAGTTTCCAGCCATATTCCAACCTGCAAATCCACACATTTCTCTAAATAGGGTTCTGTCCCATCTGAAAGAGAATCTACATTCCTTAAATTTTATCCGACAGTATATGATATATACAAATTGATTGATAATTTGCGTGAGGAACAAGAGTATTGCGTATACCAACAATCTGTCCCATGGTAAATATATTACAGCGTAAACAATCAATAGTTTAAGAAACACATCAGAAATACTGATATATGCGAATGCCCCCATCCTTTCATGTGAGATGATAGATGAATTATAAGGTACACTCATAATGCTCAGCATGGTTGTTGCAATAGACAGTTGATAAAGAACAAAAGCAATTTGCATACGTTCTTCTGGTATAATCAATTTGTTATAAAAGAACCATAAACCTACAGTTTCAGCCAATGCAAATACGATTAGTGCAAGTATAAAGTGTATGGTAACTGCAAAATTGAATGTGTTTTTCAATTTCACAAATGAATCTTTTGCCAAACTTATGGTCAAATATCTTGATGTTGAACTTGTCATTGAGCCATTGATAAATGTAAACATAACAACGATTCCGCCAACAACATTATATATACCAAAGTCAGATTCTCCTAGTGCATTCAATATCAATCTAGATGTAAAGAGGCTTACAGCCATGTTTACAAACATTCTTAGATATAGCATCAAAGAGTTTTTTACCAAGCGTTTGTTATTCGATGTTTTATTTTCCATTAATATATGATTGAAACATCAACTGTTTCATTTTTTTGTATATAACTGCAAAGATTAAAGTTGCGCCCAATATAAATACAGGTGAGAGCGAATTGTATATCCTATTCCATTGGATGCCACAATGCCCATTTAGAGTAGGGAAAAAATATAAAACAAATAAACCATGAAAGATGTAAATGTCTAAAGAGTACTCTTTGCCCCCCCGAGAAACAATAGATGGCTTTGTTTGCTTCCTATTCACAAAACATTTGAATATGAGGATTGATAAGAATATAGTGCTTACATAAATCTCTGTATTTAAAGATGTGAATTGTTTCTCTGCTATTGATGCTATCGCAAATAGTAAAATGCAAAAAAACGACTTGTTTGTGCTTGCAGGTTGAATATTTGTCTTTCGTATATAAGCACCAATAGAAAAGAACGGTAAGCCCATCAACAAAAAATTGCGATAATATATTCTATCAACACCAGCATATGACAGTGCTAAATGGACTATTAACAAAACAGGGATTGACTTGAACAACAAGGTCCATTTGTTATGTTTATTGATAAACCGAACTATCAAAAGTAAGTACAGATAAGCACCAATATACCATAAGTGCCAACCAAAAGGGTCTTCATTGAATACAATAAATTTAAGTAACTCATTTGTGTCTGGAACATAAATAGCATGATGAGCTATAGAAAATACTTCCTTAAAAAGGAGAAATAATAAATTGCTCCAAATGAAGATGGAAAATATACTTTTTATAGACCTGTTAATTTTTTGCCCTGCATTATTTTCATCATATATAAAATACCCAGAAATCATAAAAAATATAGGTACTGCAATGCGTAATAAAGGGAAAACTATATCCTTAAACAAAAATTGAGAATGTATTAGTACGACCAATATCGCACAAAACATTTTTAGCGAATCTATAGAATAGTTACGAGTTGGAAGCATAGGTTCTCATTTTTACCAAAACGTGCTTGACTAACGATGTTAGAGTAAGCATAGATTCACTAACTCTACCAAAGCCCAAACATTTAAACATTGTAGATTTATTATGAAAGGCTTTGCATATTTCATAACGTGCCCCGAAATATTCTGATTTTCTCAAATCGACAGTTAATTCCGTAAGGAAGTATTCCAAATAAGATTTAAAGAGACTGTTCTTGCTTCTTTGATAAATAGCATATACAGAATCAAAAACCATGCTTAAATCTTTGGAATATTTGCCATGAGCATTATTTGCAGTTGCTGCTCCACTATGCTTTCGGTATGCATAGTACACTTTCGGTAAATATATTGCCTTTTTGCAATAACTAAGATATTCCAGTAGAAAGGCTGCATCTTCGCGCATACGACAACCTTCTAAAAAGCGGATCTTTCGCTTTTGAACAATCTCGTTTCTTAGTAAATTCAAGCATAAAAAATATTCACCTTTTATCACTTTATCACAATACACATCTACAGATACTGGCTTATTGTAATATTTGCGTCTAAGCAAACTGTTTCTATTGTCAAATAGCTTTTTATTAGTTTCATCAACAGCGCAATACTCAATTCTGACTAAATCAACATTCTCTGACTTGATGATACATTCCATATCACTCAGACTATGGATATCCAACAGAAAGTCGTCTGCATCAAGAAAAAAAACATAGCTGCCTTTACATAAGCCCAATGCTTTATTTCGTGTTTTAGACACACCTTCATTTTCTTTTAGGATGAAAGATATGCGCTCGTCTTTTGTTGCATATTGTTCACAGATTTGTGCAGAAACGTCAGAAGAACCATCATCTATCAATATTGCCTCCCAATCTTTGAATGTTTGGCTAATCAAACTATCCAAGCACTTTGGAAGATAACGGGCGGCATTATATACGGGAATTACAATTGAAATCATTACAATACTTTTTTTATTAAATATTTAATCTTTGGAATTATGTATATGTATGGATGCGTCATCAGGCAAAGTATAGTTGCCAGACCATTCCATTTTTTTCTTATTCCATAATTGTTCAAACTAACTTTCCCCCAAACAAAATTATTCTCAGGGGTTAGTGATATAGAATTTATGACATTTGCCTTGTGACAGATTTCCATCCATAACGGATTTGCTGAAATGTGCTTTACTTTAATGTATTTCTCAACAAAAAAATGATCCCAATACAACACTGTGAACAAATGTGGCGTTCTTTTTTCAACCAAACTTGTAAAATGATTGTTCGGATAATGGAAAGTTCGCAGGATATAGGTGTTATCAACATATTGAATACCATTGTCAAAAGACAGTAACAACTTGTCTTCATCAATACTATCAGGAATGTTTTTTATGACTTCCTTCATCATATCCTTGTGAAAAGCATCGTCATTGTCGATACGAGTTGTCACTATCAAATCGTCTTCCTCGCCACAAAACGAATTAATTATCCTGCTAATTTCTGCTGCCAAACTTATTTTCTGAATTTTCTCGCTATAAGTTAAATCATCGATATTTTTCTTGCTCGTGGCTTTTAAGGCTTCATTATCATAGAAATTGTTTCCGTTTGGCAGGTTTTCTATGTCTATATAGACAGGACAATAATTATTATATTCTTGATTCAGTGACTTGTTAATTTCCTTATAAGCATCAGGCGTTCTTGAATCAAAGAAAACTATCCAAATAAAATCTTGGTTGGTTTGTTGCTTTATCGATGAAAAGCAACATTTCTTAAATATATCGAACCTATTGTCCAAATACTGCTTTTCAAAAAGAAAATCAATATTCTCTTTTCGAATAAACGGAACATTAAAGCGCGTCAGTAGAAAATGTTTATATCTTTTCATATTTCTTACCTATTAAAAATGGTACACATTTCATCACAAATGATGTAATTGGAATAAATAACAATAATATTATAGCTGATGCTATATAGCATCCATAATCAGAGGGAATATTTAACTCTTTGAATATTACACTATTAAACAATCTCACGAAATGCATATGGAATCCTAATACCAAAATACTTCCCATGGAAAGGATTCTTACCCTATTCCAACTTTTGAAAATGGTTTTGTATTTGGATATTAGTATGACCATAAAGCTGCCAGTGCAACCTAAGATATAAAACAAAATAATATTTTTACCATAATCTGCGATAACCACGGTTGCCACACCATTTATGTACGATATTACATATTGAAAAATCAATAGCAGTATAATTATTCCACATGACACACTTCCCTTTGACAAAATTCTTGTAAAAAAAGCATTTAGTTTACAATCATTGTTCAGATTGTTACTCAATTTCAACCATTTGCCCATTACAAAAAATGGAAAACAGATAAAAAAATCTGTTACGCTCCAAGCTATATTAATTTCTTTCTCATTCAACATATATACAAAAATTATAGAAATTATCGAAATTACTATTTGATAACGAATTTCATAAATATAATGATCTGTTATCTTTATCAAAATTAGTGTATAGACAAACTACATTTCTTGACATCCATTTTCCCCCTAAAATCAAATTGTCTAATCCATGAAAGCCTAAAAGTATGTTGGCAAATGTAGGAATTATCGAGTTTGTGTTGTCAATTCCTATGTAAGCATTAATCATACAAATAAGCAAGTATTGAACAATTAAGATTTGCGTCAAATGCTTCCCAAAATTATTACTTTTATAAGTAGTAAAATACCCTGATATAAAAAAGAAAAAGGAACATGGAAAGAAAAAATAAAACTTTTCACCATGCCTGGGAAAAAATGCCCCAAGATGACTAAATATAAACCTAATATTCGTGCCCAATCTCCCCCAACAAGTCTTTCTCTCATTTTATTTCAATTGTTTTTACTTCTATGTTTCCTATCATTCCTGCAGTAAGAGGAAAACCAGAATAGTACATTTTTCCTTTATGGATTCTATATATTACTTTTGCTTTTGATAAAAGCAGCAAATCCAAAAACTCTTTATCGAAAGTTGGGGAATTATCCATACTTTTCCCATCCGTATGAGAAATTTCTCCTGGTACAATATATGTATAAGGTAAAGATCTCACTTCATTTAAAAATAATGAACTATCAGAGGTAATTAATATTTTATCGGAGAGATGGTCAGAATGTAATTTCTCTACAATTTTTACACAATCCGAAATATATTTTTCTCTTTCAAAATCACTTAACGTTATTCCTTCACACTCATCTTTAAAATCGCCAAGAAGTTGTACAAACCTAAACGATGCAGCAATAAACCCTCCCTTCATGTGTTGTAGATTAATGTCTATGAGTTTTTGTAAACGCGATGATGGTTTAAACAATTCATGGAATAAAGTAGAATAAGCTCTATCTCCAAAATGCGCGTTACTATACAAATGAAATTGCGCAACATTGGAATTTTTCTTAATCAATTTATCCAACATGTTCATTTGGAATAATTCTTCTCTATATTTCTCTATTCCTATACGCTTATAAAAACTTCCAATGTGGATAGGACATGAACTTGGTCTACAAGATAAAAGTTGCTCTTTAGGTATCACCCAATT
>OBSA01000079.1_pt1 | contig 31172 bp, 25 predicted proteins | sample 1501291 | NCBI WGS metagenome assembly OBSA01 (sample SAMEA3360679, study PRJEB22359) | human gut metagenome | biome: ENVO:urban biome; feature: ENVO:human-associated habitat; material: ENVO:feces | place: Bangladesh | collected 2011 | reverse complement strand
CGCAGTTTGTTTTTTTTGGTAAGAAAACTTGCGTTCGCAAGTTTCCTATATAGACACGAATAAATTGCTGCGCCACTGCTCGCAATTTATTCGTTCTTATTCAAAATTCTTGTTTCGTATTTTCCGGTTTTTATGTCGATGTAGCGCACAAAGAGCGAGACTTTGTTCTGTTCGTTTAGCCATGACCAAAGGCTGTTTGTGAAAGTGTCGATGTCGCCTTCAATTTCTATTGGGGTTGGTTCGCCTTCGTAGCTTGGCAGGGGATTTCCGTCGCCCATGTATGTGTGTATGTAGTGGCCTTTTCCTGGCTGTGGGTTGTCGTATGTGAATGTGAAACGCAGGCAGTTGTCCGGGTTTCCGTTGTCGCTTTTAAGGATTGAGATTGCGTAGTTGTATTTTCCGCCTTCAATATCCAGCAGGCTTGAAATTCTTGGCGTGAAATTCGGAGCGTCGTGCTCGTATTTGCGGCTTCTGAGCGATTCTTCAAAGGTTTTTCCTTGCTTTAATCCGTCAAAAATTGTGTCCGTCTGGTCGCCGTTTGTTACGATTGTTTTTGAGCCAAGAACCCGGACTGCGCGGTAAATTATTAAACTTGGGTCGCCGGCTATAAGAGTCGGGTCAAAGGCCTGGGTTCTGATTCCTTCTTCGTCTGTTACAAAAACCCGGTTCCGGCTTCCTGCGCTGCGTCCCATTGTCCAGTATGCGCTGACCGCCGTTTTTCCGTCTTCTGAAAGTCCTGCGATGATTCCCCGTCCAGGATATGAGTTTTGTGTCAATTCTTCTTTTAGTGATGCGATTTTCATTTTAATTCCTTTTGCGCGCCGCAGGCGGTTTTTAATTGCCTGCGGCGCTGTTTTTTTGAATTATAGTGGAAAACCGCCGTTGATTCTATGCGTTTGCTATAAGTTCAAGGATTGCCTCTTTTGGAACCGCTCCGGCCTGTCTGGCTTTTAGTTTTCCGTCTTTATAGACAACCAGTGTCGGAATGCTCATGATTCCAAAATTCTTTGCAAGAACTTCTTCATCGTCAACGTTTACTTTGCAGAATTTAATCTCCTTGTGCTCTTCCGCAAGCTCATCCACCAGCGGAGAAAGCATTCTGCAAGGTCCGCACCACGAAGCCCAGAAGTCTATAAGGACAGGTCTGTCGCTTTTAATAACTTCCGCTTCAAAATTTGTTTCAGTTAAAGTTGTAACGCCCATAATTTCCTCGCTTTTTTTTGTTTAAAAGGCTTAATTTCGAGTTTTTTTTTTACAAATTACGAAAGAACGCTTTCGGCATATTTCCAATTTGCTCAGATGGATTTGGCTCGCGCTACGCTTGTATTAATTCGGGTGCTCCGCACTTTAATTAATTCAATCGCCAAAAATCTTCACAAATTGCAAATCTGCCTGCGCTTTTATTCTTTTTGCAAAAAAACTCGATATTCAACCTAAAACTCAAAATACCTTGGTATAAAGATACTGGCAAATGTTAAAAAAAGAAAGAAAATATTTGCTAATAGGACTTATTACTATTTACAAAACAAAAAAATCATTTATAATATCAGATGTACGGTAGAGAAAAAGGAAAATTTCATGCAGAAAAGAAATACGAATCAGCGGAAATTGATTCTTGACCTGATGACAGGGAATTTTACTCACCCTACAGCTGATGAAATCTACGAGCTTGCGCGAAAATCGGATTCACGCATAAGCCGCGGAACTGTTTATAGAAATTTGAATTTTCTTGCGGACAATAATTATATTCTGAAAATCTGTGTTCCGAACGGCGCGGACCATTTTGACAGTACGGTCAGGGAGCATTACCATTTTAACTGTTCAGTATGCGGAAAAATGTTTGATGTTCCGGAATCTGTTTCTGTGGAGATGAATGAAGCCGTCAAGGAAATGGAATTAAAGGGATTTTTGGTTGAAGGGCATAACCTTATTTTTACAGGGATTTGTCCGTCATGCAAAAATATAGAAAAATCTTGACTTAAGGAGAACGACGATGGATTTGAAGGGATCAAAAACAGAGAAAAACTTGCAGACAGCTTTTGCTGGCGAGTCTCAGGCTAGGAACAAGTACACTTATTTTGCTAGCGTTGCAAAAAAAGAAGGATACGAGCAGATTGCCGCAATTTTTGAAGAGACTGCGAATAACGAAAAAGAGCACGCTAAGTTGTGGTTTAAGCTTTTGGGAGGAATAGGAAATACCTCTGAAAACCTTAAGGCTGCCGCAGACGGCGAAAACTACGAATGGACTGATATGTACGATGAATTTGCAAAAACCGCCCGCGCGGAAGGTTTTGAGCAGATTGCAAAGATGTTTGAAGGTGTCGGAAAAATTGAAAAGCACCACGAGGAACGCTACAGAAAATTGCTTAAAAATGTTGAGGACAAGCTTGTGTTCAGCAGCGAAGGCGATGCAATCTGGGTTTGCAGAAACTGCGGCCACGTATGCGTAGGAAAAGAAGCTCCTAAGGTTTGTCCGGTTTGCGCGCATCCTCAGAGCTACTTTGAAAAGCTTAGCGAAAACTTCTAACTGTTCGAGCTTCGGATTCGTGTAAAAATGACTAAAGTCTGCGTAAAGTCTAAGGCGCAGGCTTTTTTTTTGTATTCTAAAATCCGCCTGATTTTTTTTATTCATGCGGAAAATGCCTTGTGCCGTAGATTGCGCCTGTCTTTGTTTGTCCGCTCCCTTTATTCATCCAAAATTTTCTGTTAAAATAACGTCATTATGGAAGACAAAAATCAGATTGCAAATTATGACGGACCTGAAAATTCAGGAATAGGGGAAAAAACTGCGCTTGTCGCGATTCTTGGCCGCCCTTCGGCTGGAAAATCTACTTTTATAAACACAGCCTGCCAGGAACCGGTTTCAATTGTTTCTCCTGTTCCTCAGACAACAAGAAACGCAATACGCGGAATTGTGAACACTTCGCTTGGCCAGCTGGTTTTTGTTGACACGCCCGGCTATCATGATTCGGAGAAAAAACTGAATCTGCGTCTAAAATCTGTTACGGAGGAAACTCTGGAGGGCGCGGACTGTATTCTTTATGTTATTGATACAACCCGCGAGCCTGGCGATGAAGAGAAAATGAACGCATTTCTTGCTTCTAAATACATTGAAAATCTTGTGGTCGCGCTAAATAAAATAGATGCGGGCGATTCAAAAGTTAAAAAATCCAGGGAATTTGTACGTCTTTATCTGCCTGAGCTTCCTGAGGAGCGGATTCTTGAGATGTCGGCAAAAAACGATTCCGGAATAAACGAGGTTCTTCGCGCGCTTTACTCTGTTTCTCCGGTAGCGCCGGCGCTTTACACAGAGGATGTTTATACAGATCAGGATATTGCGTTCAGAATAAGCGAAATTGTCCGCGGCGAGGCTATAAACCGCCTTCAGCAGGAGCTGCCGCATTGCCTTTATGTCAGTGTCGCAGATTTGGAGCAGCGTGGAAATAACGGAAAAATTTGGGTAAGGGCTTTTATCTGCGTTGAGCGCGAAAGCCAGAAAGGAATGGTTATTGGCAAGGGCGCGGCTATGATAAAGCAGATTCGCATGGCTTCCATTTCAAAGATACACGAGGTTTTTCCATTTAAGGTCGATTTGGATCTTCAGGTTAAGGTTGATAAAAACTGGCGGCAGCATGACAATACCATAACAAGACTTATTCCTGAATAAATTTTGCCGCATTTTTTGTGTTATTTTTTGTGGAAATCGCGCTGTATTTGTGTTAGACTAAACAAATATGAACGTAGGTCAGATTTCTGAAGGCCGTCCTGAAATACTTGGTGCAACTCCATCAGGAAACGGTGTTAATTTTGCATTATACAGCAAAAACGCAGAGAGAGTTGTTCTGGATTTGTTCGATTCAGCCGATGCGAAGCAACCGTCTTTTTCAATAGATTTTGATTCTGTGAAAAACAAGACCGGAAGCATTTGGCATATTTTTGTCGAAGGACTTTCAGCCGGAACTCTTTATCTTTATAGGGTTGACGGTCCGTATAATCCGCCGAAGGGACACAGGTTTAACTTTAATAAATATCTTTTTGACCCTTACGCGAAGGCGTTTTCCCAGGGGTCGGTTTTTCAGTCATATAACCGCCAGCGCGAGCTTGGTCTTGCCGGAATAGAAAACGGAAAGCTTTCTGACTTGTCGAATTTTCCAAAGTGCGTTGTGGTTGATGATTCTGATTTTGACTGGCAGGGAGACAAGCCTTTGAATTATCCTATGAGCGACTCCGTTATTTACGAGACGCATCTTAAAGGATACACGGCTTCTTTGACTTCGGAAGTCAGCGCGCCGGGAACATACAAGGGTTTTATAGAAAAAATTCCTTATCTGAAAAACCTTGGGATTACCACCGTTGAGCTGCTGCCGGTTTTTGAATTTGATGAGCATGAAAATGGAAATATAAATCCAAAGACAGGAGAGCTGCTTTCAAATTACTGGGGCTACAGTACAATCGGTTTTTTTGCGCCTAAAACAACTTATGCTTTTGACCGTACGCCGGGGGCTTCTGTGCGGGAGTTTAAAACTCTTGTGCGCGAGCTTCATAAAGCCGGAATAGAAATTATACTTGATGTGGTCTACAACCATACGGCGGAAGGCAACGAGCATGGCTATACATTCAGTTTCCGTGGACTTGAAAATTCAACTTATTATATGCTTCCTGAAAATGAAAAGCAGTACTATCACAATTTTTCGGGGTGCGGAAATACGGTGAATGCGGCTCATCCTGTCTCAACTAAATTTATTCTGGACAGCCTTCGTTATTGGGTAAGCGAGATGCACGTGGACGGATTCCGTTTTGACCTTGCCGCTGCCCTTTGCCGTGACCAGAAGTCCTATATGCAGAATTTTCCGTTTCTTACAAACGCCATTTCCGAGGATGCGGTTCTTTGCCGCTCAAAAATAATTGCAGAGCCGTGGGATTGCGGCGGCGGTTACCTTGTCGGTGGTTTTCCGGGCGGAAGATGGAGCGAATGGAACGACCGTTACAGAAATGATATAAGAAGGTTTATCCGCGGAGACGAGGGCGTTGCTACCGCCGCGGCCACAAGGCTTGCCGGAAGCTCGGATTTGTACGGCCATCCGGGAAAAAATCCGGACAGTTCCGTTAATTTTGTAAGCTGCCATGACGGTTTTTCAATGAACGATATTGTAAGCTACAACGGAAAGCACAATGATGAAAACGGCGAGAACAACCGGGATGGTTCTGATGACAACAACTGCTATAACCACGGTTATGAAGGTGTCACCGTAAATCCGAAGATTGAGGCGCTGCGCCTTAAAAAACTTAAGAATTTTATGGTTTGCCTTATGGTTTCGCAGGGAGTTCCGATGTTCGCCGCCGGCGATGAGTTCCGCAGGACCCAGATGGGAAATAACAATGCGTACTGTCAGGACAACGAAATTTCGTGGGTCAACTGGAATCTTGAAAAGAAAAACCAGGAGCTTTTTAATTTCACAAGAAAGGCAATCCAGTTAAGAAAGATGCATCCTGTTTTCCGGCGCAAAAAATTCTTTTCCGGTTCAAAGATGGAAATTGAATGGTATGATGCCAGCGGAAAAAATCCTGACTGGTCGAATATGAAGCGTTTCTTGAGCTTTAAGCTTGTCGGCGCATCTGTCGTCGGTGAACGCGGAGAGCCTGATAATGATTTTTATGTTGCCGGAAACACAGATATTTACGATGTTACGATAACTCTGCCGACCCTTCCTAAGGGAAAAAAATGGTATTATGTGGCGGATACTTCTGTAGCGGGAGACGAAAGTTTTGTTGACTGCGGAAAGGAGACTGTTCTTCGGGAGCAGCAGCGCTATGTTTTGCCTTCGGGAAGTTTTGTGATATTGATTGCTAAATAGCCAGAATATCGGGTTTTATAAATTCAGCATTATAAATTCAGCGGAATGAACTTTCAGAAAACCGCGTCAGTCCGGTGGATGGTAAAGCTTTCGTACTTGCAGGGTATCAGGCTAAGCTTATCTATCGGAATGGCCCGGTCGCCGCTCGTTTCTTGATTTTTCTTTTCCTTTATTCAATCCGCGGATTCATGTAAAGCCCTGCATTTTGATTAAATAATCTGATATTTTAAGAATTCCAATTGAAAAATCTTGTGATTCTGTGTACTCTTTAACACAGTTAAAAATACCGTGGAGGTTATTTTAAATGAAATTTGATGCCGCAAAATTTAAGGAAAATCTTGAAGGTCGACTTAAGAGACAATACGGTAAAGATATTTCGCAGGCAAATAAACATGATCTTTTTGATGCAGTTTCAGCATCTGCGCTTGAAGTTATCATGGATAACTGGATGGCAACTCGCCAGGAATATGAAAAGAAACCTACAAAGCAGTTGTATTACTTATCTGCAGAATTCTTGATGGGTCGGGCTTTGAGCAACAACCTTATCAATGCAGGAATTTTAGATGATGTAAAAAAAGTTCTTAAGGGAATGAACATTGACTACAACATGGTTGAAGACCAGGAACCGGACGCAGGTCTTGGTAATGGTGGTCTTGGCCGTCTTGCGGCGTGCTTCCTTGATTCTCTTGCAACTTTGGATTATCCGGGACACGGATATGGAATCCGCTACCGCTATGGAATGTTTGAACAGCGGATTGAGAACGGCTATCAGGTTGAATATCCTGACAACTGGCTTGCCCACCGCGATCCTTGGGAAATCAAGCGTTCTGATCTGGCTGTTACGGTAAAATTCGGCGGAAACATCGCTTATGGAAAAACTCCTGATGGCCGCGACCGCTATTATGTTGAGAACGCGGAGGAAGTTACAGCGACTCCTTATGATATGCCTATCGTTGGATATGGAACTGGTACTGTAAATACTCTCCGCTTGTGGCAGGCATCTTCTCCAAATGGATTTGATTTGCAGCTTTTCAATAATATGGAATATAACCGCGCGGTTGAACGTCAGAACAGCGCGGAGAATGTTTCTGCGGTTTTGTATCCGAATGATTCAGGTCCTTCTGGAAAAACTCTCCGCTTGAAGCAGCAGTATTTCTTCAGTTCTGCTTCTTTGCAGGATTTGGTTCGCCACTATGTTTCTGATCATGGAACAGACTTCAGCAAATTTGCGGAGCTCCATGTAATTCAGTTGAACGATACCCATCCGGTTGTAGCAATTCCTGAACTTATGCGCATTCTTATGGATGAATATAATGTCGGCTGGGATGACGCTTGGGATGTTGTTACACATACATTTGCGTATACAAACCACACAATTCTTGCGGAAGCGCTTGAAAAGTGGCCGATTGAAATTTTCCGCGGACTTCTTCCTAGAATTTATCAGATTGTAGAAGAAATCAACCGCAGGTTTATGATAGAACTTTCTTCAAAATATTCTAACGACTATGCTCGTCAGGGAAGAATGGCTATCATCAACAACGGAAAAGTTTATATGGCATGGCTTGCAATTCATGCAAGCTTCAGTGTAAACGGTGTTGCTGAGCTTCACACAAGACTTCTTAAGGAAAAAGAGCTCCACGACTGGTATGAGCTGTATCCTGAAAAGTTTAATAACAAGACAAACGGTATTACTCAGCGCCGCTGGCTGTGCAGCGCAAATCCGGAGCTTTCTGCGTTTATTACTGAAAGAATCGGTCATGGCTGGGAAAAAGACCTTACAAAGCTCAAGGGGCTTGAAAAATATCTTGACGATGAAAAATCCCTTAAGGAGCTTATGTCTATTAAGGAAGAAAACAAGCGTCGCCTTGCTGAATATCTTAAAAATGCTCAGAATGAGCTTATTGATCCGGAGTCGATTTTCGACGTACAGGTAAAACGCTTGCACGAGTACAAGCGTCAGCTGATGAATATTCTTCACGTTATGTACGTTTACAACAAGATGCTTGACGATCCTAAGTATAAGCCAGCGAAAAAGACTTATATTTTTGGCGCGAAGTCAGCTTCTGGTTATCGCCGTGCAAAGGCAATCATAAAGCTTATCAATACTGTTGCGGAAAGAATCAACAATGACCGACGTGTAAACGACAGGCTTCACGTTGTTTTTGTTGAAAACTACCGCGTTTCTGTTGCGGAAAAGATTTTCCCTGCGGCAGACCTTTCAGAGCAGATTTCTACAGCCGGCCTTGAAGCTTCTGGTACTTCAAACATGAAGTTTATGTGCAACGGAGCCCTGACAATGGGAACAATGGACGGCGCGAATATCGAGATTGTTGAGGAAGCCGGAAAAGAAAATGCGTTTATCTTTGGTCTTCTTACCGATGAAATCAAGAAGATTGAGGAAGCGCACAGTTATAATCCTCAGGATTATATTGAAAGAAATCCTGGATTGGCAAAGGTTCTTAACCAGCTTATTGACGGAACATATGATCCTACTCATCAGTTGTTCAGGGAGCTTTATGATTCTCTGGTTTACGGAATTGAAGGAAACCGCGCGGACGTTTATTATGTCCTTGCTGATTTTGATGATTATTGCCGTGCCCAGAACGATGCTGAAAAGCTTTATGCGGACAAAAAGGCATGGGCAAAGGCTTGCTTGAAGAATATCTCGAATGCCGGTAAATTTTCTTCAGACCGAACTATTGAAGATTATGTAAAAGATATCTGGCACTTGAAAAAAGTTGCAAGACCTTTGGAAGAAGCAAAATCTTCTGCAAAAAAATCTACATCAAAGAAAGCTTAAGGCTTAATTAAGTTGATATAGTAAAAAGGCTGCCTTACGGAGATTTCCGGGCAGCCTTTTTTATTTAACAGGTTGAATTTAATTTGCAGAAAAAAAATGGCCCCCGCTTGCGACGGGGGCGGCATTTATTTTTCGCTTTCTTTTTTTATTCCTGGAATTTTTTCAAGGATTACATTCTTTACGGAGCTTAAGTCTTTTAGGTTGTCTGCGATGTTTCCGGTAAGGCTACTTAATCCTGAAAGGCTTTGCGCTATTACAGAGTCGCTGAACATAGAGGCGATTTGCCATTTGTAAAGTTCATTTACCTTGCTTCTGATTACTGTTCCTTTTGCGGTAAGTTCTGTTCCTGGTTCGAACTGTCGCTCCAAAAAACAGAACGAGCTGACTTTTTCAAAAGGCTTGAATCCGTTTTTTGGCGTTATAAGGCGTTCCAGTTCTGAATTTATCAGGTTTTTTATTTCGCCGCTTTTTAAGAGCGTGCTCATGCTTTCGGTATTAAGGTTGTTGGATTTTGCGTATTCCAGTATGTTTTCTTTTTTTGGAATAAGAAGAGCGCCAAGATGGTTTTTATCCTGCCCGACGATTACAGCCTGCGCAATATACGGAGATTCCACAAGCTTGTTTTCTATTGGAAGCGGCTCTACGTTTTCGCCGGAACGCAGGACTATCGTGTCTTTTGCGCGCCCTTTCACCATTAAATCGCCCTTTCTGGAAAGAACTACAAGGTCGCCGGTGTTAAACCAGCCTTCCTTTATGACAGAATCCGTAAGTTCAGGCTGCTTGTAATAGCCTTTCATCACGTTGTCGCCGCGTACATAAAGAACTCCCATCTGGCCCGGAGCGCATTCAACACCGAATCTGTCTACAACTTTTATCTCGTTGTACGGCATCGCCTTTCCGATTGTTCCCATGACAGGTTTTTTCGGGTTTCTTATGCAGATTATCGGAGCGGTTTCTGTAAGCCCGAATCCTTCCACGAGCCTTATGCCGGTCGAGTTAAAGAATCTGTCGAGTTTTGGCGCCAGCGCGCCGCCGCCGCTCATTCCGAGCTTAAAGCTGCTTCCAAAAACCGCCCGCGCTTTTGCAAAGAACATAAAGTTTCCGAATGCTCTTAGCGGCAAAAGGAAGAAACATGGAATGTAAAGCCATTTGTTCAGAACTGTAAGAAGCCAGAGCGGCTTTTTGAACTGAAGGTTTCTTCCCATTATTATATCTATCATCCAGCGCCGCGTTGTTACAGCTCCGATGCATATCTTGAACAGCACTTTTTTGCATGACGATTTTTCTGTCGCGTTTTTTTCAATCTGCTTGTAAAGCGCGTCCCAGATTCTTGGAACACAGGCAAGGAAAGAGATGTTGATTTTCTTGAAGTCAGAAAGAATCATGCTCGGGACAGGTTTTGTATAGCACATGGCGATTTCTTTTGCCATGTAATAATATTCCATTTCGCGCTCGTAAACGTGCCATACAGGAAGCACGCAAAGAGTTTTGTCTCCCGGCTTTAAGTTCAGGGTTTCGGAAATTCCTTCAATCTGGCACATGAAATTTTTGTGTAGCAGCTCAACTCCTTTTGGAGTTCCTGTTGTTCCTGATGTAAAGATGATTGTCGCGGTGTCGTCTTCTTTTCCGTTTTTTACGGTTTCTTCAATTTTTCCGGGGTTTAAGTTTCTATATTCTTTTCCAAGGCTTATAACTTCGTCGTAGGAAAGAACTTTTACGCCGGCCGCCTCGGTGTCAACGTTTTTTTTGTCGATTACAACTATGTGCTCCAAATCTTTCAGCTCTGAGCGGCATTCCACAATTTTTCCGTAGCTTGAGCTGTTTTCTACGACGATTATTCTGCATCCTGCAAAACTTAAAATGTACGACAAGTCCTTTACGGTCGCTTCGCTTCCTCTAGGGATGTCGCAGCAGCCCGCGGACATTATTCCGACGGATGAAACGAGCCATTCTTTTCGGTTGTCGGCGATTAATCCTATGTGCTCGCCGGGATTTGCGCCCAGCGAAACAAGTCCTGCCCCGAAATTCAGCGCTGATTCTGCAAATTCTGCATAAGTTACAGGCTGGAAAACACCTTTGCTGTTTTTTGAATATTGAAGCGCCGCGTTTGGTGAATTTTTTGCCTTTTCATATAGCATCTGTGGAATTGTCGGGTACATATTTTTCCTTCTTATTTTTTTCTGCCAGATTGACACTTTTTGTATTTTTGTCAGTATACTTAAATTCTATCATAAATTCCATAGAAAAAAATAATTTTTAAAAATATTTAGACACATTTTTTTCAGGAATGGTTGCAGAAAATATCTTTTTTTTGGTTTGTCTTGCAAGGCTATGTTTTAAAAATCAGCAAAAAAATCAGTTGACGCGGACATTTTCTTAGTGATATTCTATTGTGTCGTCGGCAGCGTTACTGTAACGGCGATTCTCTGGAGAGTTCTCGTTTTTATGCGGGACGCCGAAGGGTTAAGGTTATAAAAACCGATATCTCAGGCATAAGGGACAGGGCTAAAGAAATCTTGTCATACTCTTTGGAGAGCGAAATGCGGTTTCCGTGTTTTCGCTCTTATTTTTTTTAAAGGACAAGCAAAATGTTCGACACAATTATCAACAAGATTGATGCAATTGTCTGGGGTCTTCCGACAATCATCCTGATTCTTGTGACAGGATTGCTTTTGACAATCCGTCTTCACGGAATGCAGTTCCACAAGCTGGGACGCGCATTAAAATCAATTTTCCGCAAATCAGACGGAGAAAAAGGTGAAGTTTCTAGTTTTGGCGCGCTCTGCACGGCTCTTTCTGCGACAATCGGAACAGGAAATATCGTTGGAGTCGCTACTGCGATTGCCGCCGGCGGACCGGGAGCTCTTTTCTGGATGTGGGTTGCCGCTCTTGTAGGAATCGCCACAAAATACACAGAATGTATGCTTTCTGTAAAATACCGCGAGCACAAGCCGGACGGACACGTTCTTGGCGGACCTTTCTACACAATTGAAAAAGGCTTGAAGGAACGGACAGGCTTTTCTTGGAAATGGCTCGCAGTGCTTTTCGCGATTTTTGGAGTTTGCGTAGGACTTTTCGGAATCGGAACATTTACTCAGATTAATGGTATTGCCTCTGCGGTAAAAAATGCCTTTGACCCGGAAACGGCTCATGTCGCGTTCAATCTCTTCGGAAACGACTATTCATGGGCGACTGTAATTGCCGGCGCTCTGGTTACAATTTTTGTCGCGCTTGTAATTATCGGCGGACTTCAGCGAATTGCAAAAGTTGCTCAGGTTATTGTTCCGTTCATGGCGATTCTTTACGTTTTCCTTGGAATCAGCGTTCTTGTTATGAATGCTACAAAGATTCCTGCCGCATTTGCGCTTATCTTTAAGGCGGCGTTTGCGCCAAGGGCTGTTACCGGCGGTATCGTAGGCTCTGTGATTGTCGCAATGCAGAAAGGTATTGCCCGCGGAATTTTCTCTAACGAAGCCGGACTTGGTTCTGCGGCAATCGCCGCTTCTTCTGCAAAAGTAGAAGAGCCGGTTGCCCAGGGACTTGTTTCTATGACAGGAACTTTTATTGATACCATTATCGTCTGCACAATGACAGGTCTTTCTATTGTAATAGCATTTGCAAACAACGGAGTATTTGTCCTTCCTGAAAATGCTGCCGGCGAAACCCTTAAGGGCATAGAGCTCACTTCTGCGGCGTTCAACAGCGTGCTTGGCGGCGACGGACGCTCTGTCCAGTTCCTTCTTATGATTTGTCTTGTTTTCTTCGCGTTCACAACAATCCTTGGATGGGACTATTATTCAGAACGCTGTCTTGAATATCTTTCAAACGGCAGAATGAAACTCGTTATGATTTACCGCGTAATCTACATTCTTGCGGTTGCCATCGGACCTTACATGACAATCAGCCAGGTTTGGACAATCGCGGATATTACAAACGCTCTTATGGCATGGCCAAACTGTATTGCTCTTATACTCCTGAGCGGAGTTGCGGCGCGCACAACAAAAGACTATTTCAAGCGCTTCCCGACTTTTGACTCTGAGAACGCATAATCAGGCAGGGGGAAAAGCCTTTCCCTCGGCTCAAAACAAAAACCAGGCTGCTTTAGAAAATCTAAACCAGCCTGGTTTTATTTTTCGCCTTCCCTTTCCAGCAGGCACATCCCGCAACGCCCTGCCGTGCATTCCCTTTATAGAAAATTCTTTTTGAATATAGTAAACAATCCTGCCGAACCTTTCAGAACGCTTTGTGGAATGGTTTGGATGTACTGTCGGAACGATTCTGATGTACTGTCTGAATAATTTTAATGTGCTGTTTGAATTATTCTGAGCGGCTGGCGGGAGAGTTCTTTCAGTCTGTAAGGGTAAGGCTGAAGGGGGCTCTTTTGTTTTTCTCGTTGGCTAGTATATAACTGTTATCAACCGTGGAATAAAATCCATGATTGTGTTTGTTTCTGGTACAGATGATCAGGATAGAAGAAAAGAACTCTGATTAATTTTTAAATTGCTTGCCACGATATAATTAAGATAGTAAATTTTGATAGAAGAGGAGTTATTTATGATACAGTTTAGAATAGAAGAATATAAAAAAGTTCAGCATATTGCGAAAATCGTTTTGGAAGAAATTAAAGAATTTATCAATGCAAATAAATCAGAAAAAGAAATTGTTGAAAAATGTAAATCACTTTTAATAAAGCATGGAATAACAGAAACTTGGTATTATAACTGTCCTGCTCTTGTTTTGTTTGGTAGCAGAAGCTGTCTTTTGATATCTGGAAAAAACTATGTAGCTTCTGCGGAAAAAGTAGGAAATGAAAATCTTGTTACAATAGATTTGTCTCCTTTGTCAAATGGAATTTGGGGCGACTGTGCAAGAAGTTTTGTTGTCGAGGATGGAAAAATAAAATCAAAAAATGAAGTGAAGAATCCCGAGTTTATCGAAGGACTTGAAATTGAACGGCATTTGCATAGGCAATTTATGAAATTAGTAGAACCAGGAAAAAGTTTTGAAGAAATATATTCAGAAATGAATGAATTGATAAAATGTTGCGGGTATGAAAACTTGGATTTTAATGGAAATGTAGGTCATACTATTGAAACGGAAAAAGATAAAAGGCTTTATTTTGAAAAAGGAAATAAATTAAAAATAGAGGAAAATATGCTCTTTACATTTGAGCCTCATATCCGAAGAGTAGGAAAAAAATATGGTTTTAAATTGGAGAATATTTATTATTTTGCTGAAAATTCTGTGAAAGAATTATAACTCAAAAACACAAGAAAAAGGATTTTATTTTTGAATTATAAAAATATAAAAACAAAAAAAATACACACTTATTAAACAGAAATTAAAAATATGTTTGATTTTTGTTTTGCTGTTGAGTTCGGGCTGTTTGTTTCCGCTCAGTCTGTGGCGGAATTAAATAAAGAAAAATATTATAAGCTGGAAATAAATCAGTATGATTATTCGGTTTTGAACTCATATCCTCAAGCTGTTTTAAATATAAAAAACAAGAAAAATAAATCAGTCATAAAATTAAAAACTCATGGAACATTGAATGAATACACTGCTGGCGGTAAATTGTCTGCTCCATTTGAAAGAAATCTTGTTCCTGAGGATTTGGAAAAGTATTTATCAAGTTCTGATTTAATTGATTATAATGAAGAAAATGTGATGGATATTTATCACAAGCTGGATCTTTCTTTGCTGTCTGAATATCAGTGCGCAAAAACAATATTAACTTTCCTGGTTTCGGTTCTTAAATATGACAATGAGCTGGCTGCTGAAATAAGTTCAGGTTTGAGCTGCGGAAAAAGCGCATCCTGGGTATTGGAAAATAAAAAAGGAACTTGCGGTGAATATTCAAATTTGTTCATTGCGTTGATGAGATTGAAAGGGATTCCATGCAAATTTGTAACAGGATTGTATTGTTCTTCTGGGCAGGTAACTTTTCATGCTTGGGCCGAATTTTATGATGCTCGAAATGGCTGGGTTGCAATTGTCCCTCAGGGTGGACTTTTGGGTGTGTCATCAAACCATATAAAATTGAAGGAAGGCATTGACTTTGCAGATGCTAATTTTGACATGGTAAAATGCGATTTTAAAATTAGATGTATAAAAAAATAACCTTCTTTATCAGGCTTGTCTCCTGTTGCCGCAGACCGCAACGCCCTGGCGCATTTTCAAATTTTTGCATTTTTTGAGTTTTCTTATTATCATATAACCATGAAAGAAATAAAACCTGAAGAATTATCTGAAAATCCATTTAAACTTATCGGCAGTGACTGGCTTCTTGTTGTCGCTGAAAAAGAAAAACGCGTGAATATGCTTACTGCTTCCTGGGGGCAGGTTGGCGTTATGTGGGGAAAGCCGGTTGTGAATATTTTTATCCGTCAGTCGCGCTTTACAAAGACATATCTGGATAGCGGCGAAACTTTTACGCTCTGTGTTCTTCCGTCTGAAATGCGTGATGTCTATAATTTTTGCGGCTCAAAGTCCGGCAGGGATTTTGACAAGGTAAAGGAAACCGGTCTTTCTGTTGAGCACGACGGACAGTATCCGTATTTTAAGGAAAGCCGCCTTGTGCTTGAATGCAAAAAGCTTTATGAGCAGATTGTGCCGGAATCAGCGTTTCTGGATAAAGAACTTTATAAAAAGTGGTATCCCACAGACGATTTGCATACTCAGTACATAGCGGAAATTACAAAAATTTTGGCGGAATAAACCAGAATGCCGGGTTTCTGAATTTTTATATTTTGGGTGGCTTTTTGTCCGTTTGCTGGCCGCAAACTACCAAAAAACAGGCTATTCGGGGTTGCGCTGCCGCTCCATTCCTTCGCTGCGCTTTGGAACGGCTTCGCCGCCCCTGCTATCCTTGCCACATCTTAAACTAGAAACTGAACCTTTTATTAAAATTCCTCTAATTTCTGCCAAGTGTTGAGAATCATGTTTTTTTTGTGTAAAATTATAGAATTATGAAAAGATTTTTTGCAATGCTCTTTACTGCATTTTTTTGCCGATTTTTGTTCTGTCAGGCGCAAATTCCTGAAAATGCAAATTTTTGGAGCGATTTTCCAAATGAAGAGCTTGCGGAATTTATTGTGAACCGTATGTCTGATGAAGAGCTGCTCAGTCAGATTCTTATGTTTGGCTGGGCAGGCGCAGAGCCAGACAACCTTCTGTTTCAGTGGGTTGGCGGCCGTGGTCTGGGAAGCGTAAAGGTATTCGGGTGGAACACAGACGACATAAACCTTGTGGCAAAGTCAATTTCTTCGCTGCAAAGAAGCGCGACTTCCAGACGTTTTAAAATTCCTCTTTTCATGGCCACTGACCAGGAAGGCGGCTGGATTCGCCATGTAAAAGGAAAGACCGCTGTTACGCCGGGAAATATGGCGATCGGTGCGGGCGGATTTCCCGTCGACGCATGGTGCTCTGCCTATTACATCAGTCGGGAAATTAAAGCCCTTGGAATAAATATGAATTTTGCCCCGGCTGTCGATCTTTTTTCAAATCATGATTCAACAATCATCGGAACACGTTCTTTTGGAGATGACCCTGAGCGCGCTGGAATTCTTGGCGCGGCATGGGCTAACGGCAGTATCTCCGCTGGTGTTATTCCAACAGTAAAGCATTTTCCCGGGCACGGCGACACAAGCTATGACTCGCATATAAATCTTCCTGAAATTGATATTGACTGGAAAACTTTAAAAAACCGTGAGCTGGTTCCTTTTGAATATCTTATAAGGGAAAAAGTGCCTGCCGTAATGTCCGGACATTTGAGTTTTCCGCAGATTGACAAAACCGGCGCTCCGGCCAGCCTTTCAAAATACTTTTTAACTGAGCTGTTAAGAAATCAGATGGGTTATGAAGGCTTGATTATCACGGATGACATGATGATGAATGGTGCTACAATGTATGCAGGTTCTGTTTCCGCGGCTTTTAAAATGGCGATTGAAGCAGGAAACGACATTGTTATTTCTTCTACAACTGCAAGGCTTGGGGAAAATCTTTGGACTTCAAACCTTGATTCCATGAAAACTGATGAAAGTTTTAAATTGCGTGTAAAAGACGCTGCTTTTCGGGTTATAAAGGCAAAGCTGGAATATTTTAAAAGTGATAATGCGGCTCCGCTTTATCCGGATGCTTCTGCAATCGGACGTTATATTCCTGACAGGGAAGGCGATAAATTTTTTATTCAGCAGGCCTGCCGTTCAATTACCTTTTACAAAAAATCACAAGAGTCTTTTGCCGGGGAAAAGGCGGGGCGCGTGCTTCTGTGCGGCTCTTTGCCGGAATTCTTTTCCGCCGGAAAAAAGCGTTATCCGAATTCTGGCGAATTTAAATTCAGCTATGAATTGGGTCCCAACGAAACCGCATGGATGAGTGAAAATATCCTTAAAATTTATGATTCATACGATACGATTGTGTTCCTTGTGGCAAACCAGCGCAGTGCGAAAATTGCCGCTCAACTGAAGGACAAAGGAAAAAAGGTCGTTGTTTTTTCTATTATGACGCCGACATATTCATTCGGACTTGACTGGGCGGAAGAAATTTTGCTTGGCTACAGCTGGAGCGGCTATACTCTGGAAGCAATGTTTGGAGCGATGAATGGTGAGTTTGAGCCAGAAGGCGTTCTTCCTTTTAAAAATTAGGAATTTCCTTTAGTTTTGTGTATTTTGCGTCGCAGCCGTGGATGTCCGGCCGAAGTCCAAGTATGCGCTCGTTTTCTGCCCGGATTTGATTTTTTATCATTTGCTTGAATACATTCATGAGCGGTTCCGGATCCGCATCTTGGTTTGCAAGTCCGATTTTTTGGAATTCCTTTATTAAATAGTAGCAGGTTTCTATTGTTGAGACGCATTCCGGCCGCGGTTCTTTTTTGAACGTAAAAATTGAACGGTATTCGCCGGCAAAAGTGATTTTTGGAAGTTTAAGCAGGTCCGGGTTGCGCTGAATGATTTTACGGCTGCAGAACCATGTCGCATCGATTATGATTGCAAGGACTGTACGGCCGTTGATTTCTTCCTTAAAACCTGGTTTTTCCGCGTTCCAGGCATCTTCTCCGGGGTACAGCAGAACCGGATAATACCGGCTGTCAGTTAAAAGTTCATTCAGCCGTTTGTTTTTTGAAAAATCCAGCCCTTCCAGAATTTCGCAGTCCTTCAAAGAAATTCTTGTAATCCAGCCAGTTCCAGTCCGGTTTTTCTTTACTTCCTTTGGATGCATTAAAAGCACAAATTTTATTCCAGAATCAACTTCTTTAGTATACTTGCAAAGGCAAAAATCGCCTTTCTTCTGACATCTAGGACAACGGTAATTCATACAGTTCAGTATATAGGATTTTTTATTTCTTGACAAAACTTGTGTGTCGGAAGTTTTTACGATACATTCAATCTGAAGTTTTGTATCTAGTTTTCCTTCTTGCTCAATATGACAAAAAGATGTACTTTGTCATATCACTTATTTTTGGAGCATTTAATGTATAAGCCAGAGTTGTTGAGTACGCTGAAAACTTACAGCGGAAAACAGTTTTTAACAGACTTTATTGCGGGCGTGATTGTTGGAATTGTCGCGCTGCCGCTTTCTATTGCGTTTGCCATTGCCAGCGGCTGTAGTCCTGAAACAGGGCTTTACACTGCCATTGTCGCAGGTTTTTGTATTGCGGCTTTTGGAGGAACACGCTGTCAGATTGGTGGTCCTACAGGCGCTTTTACCGTAATAATTTATGCGATTGTGAATAATTCTAATCTTGGTGTAGGCGGCCTTGCTACCGCCACTGTTCTTGCCGGCGTTATGCTTATTCTTCTTGGCGTTTTTAAGCTTGGCGGCCTTGTAAAATTCATTCCGTATACAATTGTCGTTGGTTTTACCGCCGGAATTGCCGTTACGATTGCAACCGGGCAAATCGGTGACTTTTTTGGGCTTCATCCGCAGTTTCCGCTTGAAGTCATGGGAACTGAATACTTGAAGATGCCAGGAACTTTTGCCGGAAAGATTCTTGTGTATGCCGCGTCTTTTAAGACGTTGAATTTTTATTCGTTCGGCATGGCAGTTCTGTGCCTTGCTGTTATATTTTTGTGGCCTAAAGTTACAAAAAAGATTCCGGGTTCCTTGATTGTGATTGTTATTGCAACCTTGGTAAATCTTATTGTCTCTCATTTTGCCGGGGACAATCCTGCGTGGCATGCTGACATTATAAAAGACCGCTATTCAATTCCGAGCGGACTTCCAAAGCCTGCTCTGCCTGATTTTAGTCTTTCTACTGTAAAAACTGTTTTTCCAACAGCCTGCTCGATTGCCGTTCTTGCTGCCATTGAGTCGCTTCTGTCTGCTGTTGTTGCAGATGGCATGCTTGGCACAAAGCATGATTCAAATAATGAATTGATTGGCCAGGGAATTGCAAACATCGCAAGTCCTTTGTTCGGCGGACTTCCGGCTACCGGAGCGATTGCGCGCACTGCTACAAACATTAATAATGGCGGAAGAACTCCTGTTGCAGGAATCGTTCATGCGGTTGTCCTGCTTTTGATAATGATGCTTTTTGGAAAATACGTTGAATATATTCCTATGGCAGCTCTTGCGGCGGTGCTTATGAGCGTTGCATGGAACATGGCAGGAATTCCTTCAATCAGAAAACTTTTGAAAGGTCAGAAATCCGACATCACCGTTCTTGTTGTTACTTTTTTGATTACAGTTTTTGTTGATTTGACCTACGCAATTGGAATCGGACTTATTTTTGCAGCGTTCTTCTTTATAAAAAAGATGATTGATGTCAGCGAAGTCCAGGAAAAACGAAATACAATTGTTTCCGGGATTACCGGCGATGGAACTGAGGAGCAGCTGAATGTTCCGGCCGGCGTGATTGTTTACGAAATTGAAGGACCGTTGTTTTTTGCGACAGTTCAAAAATTCGAGCTTGCGGTTGAGCGTGCAGGAGCGGAATTCGATGTTCTTGTAATCCGTATGCGAAACACGATTTATCTTGATGCGGGCGGAGTTCAGGCTCTTGAGCAGTGCAAGGCTGCCTGCGACAGGCGCGGAGTAAAGATTGTGATTTCCGGAATACATACGCAGCCGTACATTCTTTTTGAAAAAACCGGAATGGCTGATAAAATCGGACGCGAAAATATTTTTGACAATATTGAAAGCGCAATGAACCGCGCTAAAGAAATTATCGCCGGAAAAAAATAAATTTATTCGGGGCGCCGGAGGTTATATTCCGGCGCTTTTGTAGCTGTTCATTCTATTTTTGTAACTTCTCCGTTTTTAAGGTGGAGAAGCCGCTGGTTTTCTGAGCCGCGGAAGCGCAGCATAAGGTTTTTCTTTTCCTGGATAAACGGTCCGTCTACAAGTATATCTATGCAGTTCAGCATAAGTTCTGTGTATCCGGAAACGTATTTGCGGCAGTTTTTTCTGAGGTCATTTTCAAGGACGTAGCCGGTCCAGCACCAGATGTCTTTGTTCGGGTAAAGTTCTTTTAGCTTCTTTAAAAATGGCGCAAGAACCTTCTGGTTTTCCGGCTCGAACGGTTCGCCGCCAAGAACTGAAAAACCCTGCACAAAAGCCGGTTCAAGCGCTTTTATTATTTCGTTCTGTGTTTCTTCTGTAAATTCTGTGCCGAAGTTAAAATCCCATGTCTGCGGTTGAAAGCAACCCGGGCAATGATTGCGGCAGCCGCTTACAAAAAGCGAGACCCGCACTCCTTCGCCATTGGCGACATCGATTTTCTTTATTGTGCCGTAAAACATAAAAACCTTCAAAATTGGGCGAATTGTTGTCCGCCCTTTTAAATTTTGAACTACAAGTGAAGAACTCGTTCCTTTATTTCCTGGGTTCGTCCCTGGTTCCAGTATTGCGTTCCTATGTATCCACAGGTTCGGCGTGCGACGTTCATTGTCGCCTGGTCGGTGTTTCCGCACTGCGGACATTTCCAGATAAGTTTTCCGTCGCTGTCTTCTACTACCTGAATTTCTCCGGAATAGCCGCATAGCTGGCAGCAGTCCGATTTTGTGTTCAGTTCGGCATACATTATGTTTTCGTAAATGTGCTGCAAAACTGCCATTACTGCCGGAATGTTCTGCTCCATGTTCGGAACTTCAACATAGCTTACTGCGCCGCCCGGGGAAAGTTCCTGGAACTGGCTTTCAAATGTAAGTTTTTCAAATGCGTCAATCGGTTCTGTTACGTGAACATGGTAACTGTTTGTTATGTAGTTTTTATCAGTTACGCCGGAAATCTCGCCGAATCTTCGTTTTAATGCTTTTGCAAATTTATACGTTGTTGATTCAAGCGGTGTTCCGTAAAGACTGAACGCGATGTTTGTCTGGTCGCGCCATTCCGCGCATTTTTTGTTCATGTAGCGCATTATTTCAAGCGCAAACGGTGTTGCGGCAGGATCTGTATGCGGTTTGCCTTTCATGTAGCGCACGCACTCGCAAAGCCCGGCATAGCCAAGGGAAATTGTTGAATAGCCGTTGAACAGAAGCTTGTCGATTTTTTCACCTTTTTCAAGGCGGGCAAGCGCTCCGTTTTGCCACAGAATCGGCGCGACGTCGCTTGGTGTTCCCAGAAGCCGCTTGTGGCGAAGCATAAGGGCTCTTTTGCAAAGTTCAAGGCGTTCGTCAAAAATTTTCCAGAATAAAGTTTCGTCTTTTCCGGAAGAACAGGCTACATCCACAAGGTTGATTGTAACGACTCCTTGATTAAAGCGTCCGTAAAATTTTGGGCGTCCTGTTTCGTCGCGGTAAACTGTAAGGAACGAGCGGCAGCCCATGCAAGGATAGCAGTTGCCTTCCTTCAGCTCGAACATTTTCTTTTCTGAAATGTAGTCTGGTACAAGGCGTTTTGCCGTGCATTTTGCGGCAAGTTCCGTAAGATAGTAATATTTTCCGTCTGCCATGATGTTGTCCGGCTCAAGGACGTAGATTAGTTTTGGAAAAGCTGGTGTAACCCAGTAGCCTTTTTCATTTTTTACACCCTTGTAACGTTGTCTTAAAACTTCTTCTATTATAAGGGCAAGGTCTGCTTTTTCCTGTTCATTTTTGGCTTCGTTCAGATACATGAAAACAGTGACAAAAGGACTCTGTCCGTTCGTTGTCATAAGAGTTACAACCTGATACTGAATTGTCTGGACTCCGCGGGCGATTTCGTCCGCAAGCCGGCGTTTTACGATTGCATCAAACTGTTCTTTTGAAAACTTAATGCCTGTTTCTTCTTCCGTTTCTGAAAGTTCTTTTGCGATTTTTTTGCGGCTTACGTCAACAAACGGAGCAAGATGGGCAAGGGAAACGCTCTGACCGCCGTATTGAGAAGACGCCACCTGGGCGATAATCTGCGTTGCGATGTTGCATGCTGTTGAAAAAGAATGCGGCCGGTCAATTTTTGTGCCGCTTATTACGGTTCCGTTCTGGAGCATGTCATCAAGGTTTACAAGGTCGCAGTTGTGCATGTGCTGCGCAAAATAGTCCGCATCGTGGAAATGGATTATTCCTTCGTTGTGAGCCTGCACGATGTCTTCGTCAAGCAGAAATCGCTTTGTGATGTCCTTTGAAACTTCTCCGGCCATATAGTCGCGCTGAACAGAAACAACCGTTGAGTTTTTGTTTGAATTTTCCTGCTTTACCTCTTCATTTGCGCATTCAAGGAGCGAAAGAATCTGCTTGTCTGTTGAATTCTGCTTTCGCATGAGCATGTGGCGGTATCTGTAGGTTATGTAGAGTTTTGAAATGTTGAAAGCGCCGATTTTCATCAGTTCAGTTTCAACAAGATCCTGGATTGCTTCTACGTTAAGTTCCACTTTGCTGGAGTGGCACTGGTTTGCAACTTTAGAAGCCACAGCCTGAATGTATTCCTCCGAAAGCCTGTCGCTTTCCGGTACGGCCGCATTTGCCTTTTCTATAGCGGTAACGATTTTTCTTATGTCAAAAATAACTTCTTCACCATTGCGCTTGATTATCTTCACTTTGTTCCCATCCTTTTCTTTTGTTTTTTAGTGCATTAAAAAAACGCCTGCTGTATAAAGCTTGCTGAAAGTGCAATTATTAAAGGCTTTTTCTTAATACACTATATATAGTGTTTGTGTTGTTAAAACTATACTATTACTAGCGTTTTATTACAAGGCTTAATTTCGAGTTTTTTTACAAATTACGAAAGAACGCTTTCGGCATATTTTCAATTTGCTCAGATGGATTTGGCTCGAATTCGGGTGCTCCGCACTTTAATTAATTCAATCGCCAAAAATCTTCACAAATTGCAAATCTGCCTGCGCTTTTATTCTTTTTACAAAAAAACTCGAAATTAAGGCTATTTAAAATCTGTGATTCGCGGCGGAATCTGCTTGCTCGGTGTTTTATCAGTAAAAAAGTGTCTGAAAGAATTATGGTTGTTAAAAACAGATGCATTGAGCGGCAAAAAAGGTTAAAGTTTATTCCTATATATGCCGAAAATGTATATAGGAAAATCTCTGGAGATACGATTATGAACAAAAAAGAATTTTATAAATTGATAAAAGCTGTTCCAAAGACAGAAGTTCATATCCATATTGAAGCTGTTCCTTCGATTGATTCTATTAAAGCCTTGTTTAAAAAAAATAAAGGAAAAGAAATTTCCGACCAGGAAATAAAAGAACTTTTTACTTATGATGATTTAAATGGCTTTATTCAGGCTTTTATAAAGATTCAGCAGCTCTATGTTTCAGTAGAAGATTTTGACTACATTTTTGACGATTTGGCAAAATATCTTGTTGAAAACGGAATTGTCTACGCGGAAGCGTTTTTTGCCCCGACTTCATTCCTTAAAAACGGTTTTAAATATGAAGATATGGTTAAAGTTTTTGACAGAAAAATTGCAGAAATAAAAGAAAAGCACGGAATTACAATAAAACTTTTGATGGATGTAAGCCGCACGTTTGGTTTTGAAAATGCGATGGGCAATTACAGTCTTCTTAAAAAATATCCAAGCGAAAATATAATCGGAATCGGGCTTGGCGGCGCAGAAATAAAAGGTCCTTGCCGTGACTACGCGCCGGTTTTTGAACTTGCAAAAAAAGAAGGATACAAGGTTGTTGCTCATGCCGGCGAGGATGTAGGCCCGGAATCAATCTGGGAAGCGATAGATTTGCTTCATGTGGACAGGGTCGGCCATTGTATTTCGGCGATTCAGGATGAAAAACTTATGGAAACCTTAAAGGAGCGCGGAATTGTCCTTGAAGTTTGTCCGACAAGCAATGTTTTTACAAAAAAATTCGTAAAGTCGATTGCTGAGCATCCAATCCGGGAATTCTTTAACCGGGGACTTTTTGTTACGGTGAACACGGATGATCCGGTTTTCTTTAAGGTTTCGCTCTGCGATGAATTTTATAAACTTTACAAAGAGGCGAAATTTTCGCTGGATGAAATAATTGTATTGATTAAAAACGGTTTTAACGCAACATATCTTTCGGATTCAGAAAAAGAATTCTGGTGCAAAAAAGTTGACGAAAAATATGACGAATATCGAAAAATACTACAATAAATTTAATGAAGAGCACAGGCTTCAGACCCGGCATGGACTTGTTGAATTTGCAACCAGCATGCATCACATTCAGAATGTAATATCCGGACGCAAAAACCTGAAAATTCTTGATGTTGGCGCAGGAACAGGCCGCTATTCGGTGGAGCTTTGTCATTTTGGACACGAAGTTACGGCGGTTGAGCTTGTGAGGCGCAACCTTGAGGTTTTGCGTTCAAAGCATGAAAAAATCAAGACGTGGCAGGGAAACGCGCTTGACCTTTCGTTTCTGGAAGAGAATAAATTTGACATTACAATTTGTTTTGGCCCGATGTACCATTTGAAAACGCAGGAAGAGCGGTTAAAGGCTTTGGAAGAAATAAAGCGTGTTACAAAAAAAGACGGAATAATCTTTGCGGCCTACATTTTAAATGAATATGCTGTTCTTCAGTATTGCTTTGGAAAAAATAAGATAAGGGAATTGCTGGAAAAAGGCGCGCTTTCAGATGATTTCCATTGCGTTACGTCTCCGGAAGATTTGTACAGTTACCTTAGGATAGAAGATATAAACGAAATTCAGCATAAATCGGGGCTTGAGCGCATAAAAATGTTCAGCCAGGAAGGCGCAGCTGATTTTATGCGCGTTCAGCTTAACGCAATGGACGAAGAAACGTTCAGACTTTTTACAGAGTACACCATCTCTATAAGTGAACGCCCTGAGCTGCTGGGCGCCGGCACACACCTTGTTGATGTCCTGCGGAATGTAAAATAATTTAACGCAAATATACCTGAGTAAAGCGAGCAGTGGCGCAGCTTTTAACGCAAATATACCATTAACAGCATAATATCCGAATTTCGTATTCCGCTGATTCTTTCTGCCTGTCCCAAAGTTAGCGGACGCACTTTTTCAAGCTTGTTGCGGCTCTCTGCGCTGAGCGAAGGAATTGCGCTGTAGTCAAAATCCGCAGGAATTTTTACATTTTCCATTTTACGCATTTTTTCAATGCGCTTGTCCTGTTTTTCTATATAATATTTGTATTTGAATTCAATCTGCGCTTCATTCCAGATTTTTTCAGGATAACCCGGATTTTCAGCCTGCGGCTTTTTTAAAAGAAGGGATACAATCTCTTCAATCTGGGCGTATTTTGCCTCCACTTTTTCTAGCTGGGCTTTGGTTTTAAGTCCTGCGCTAAAAGCGTATTTTGTGAGACGCTGGTCGGCGGTGTCATGTCTTAGTTTTAGGCGATATTCTGCGCGTGCGGTGAACATACGGTACGGTTCTTTTGTTCCCAGTGTCACCAGGTCATCAATCAGAACACCGATGTACGCTTCGTCGCGTCCTAGTACAATTGGCTTCCATTCCGGGATGTCGTAAAAATGTTCAAAACCAGCCTGTTTTTGGATTTGGTTTTCAAAATCGTTGAGCCTTGCGTTTAAATTTCCACTGATTTCGTAAAAACGCTTCTGTTCGGCTGCGTTCAAGACCGCTTTTGTGCAGAATGCGCCCGGTTCCATGCTGGTTGGGGTTCCGTTCAGGTCGTGCGGGATTTTGCAGAGTGGTCCGCAAAAATCTTTGTGCGCGCGGGCGTACAATCCGGCGTTTATTCCGGCGATTATTCCTTGTCCTGCGGCTTCCTCGTATCCTGAAGTTCCGTTTATCTGTCCTGCGTCAAAAAGTCCTGAAACACGTTTTGTTTCAAGCGAAGGGTAGAGCTGGGTCGGCTCAACATAATCGTATTCAACCGCATAGCCTGGCCTGCTCTGGACTGCGTTTTCAAAACCGGGCATTGTGCGCATAAAAGCGTCCTGCACGCATTCCGGCAAGGAAGACGAAAGTCCGTTCATATACATTTCGTCAGTTTCAAGGCCTTCCGGTTCAACAAAAATCTGATGGCGCTCGCGTTCTGCAAAGCGCATTACCTTGTCTTCTATGCTTGGGCAGTACCGTGGGCCGATTCCGCTGATTTTTCCGCTGTAAAGAGGGCTTCTTCCTATGTTTTCCCGGATGATTTTATGAGTTTTATTGTTTGTGTAGACAATGTGGCAAGGAACAAGAGGCCGTTCAACTTTTTCATCGTCAAAACTGAAAGGAATTATTTCGCTGTCGCCGTTGTTTTCTTCAAGCTTTGAAAAATCAATCGTGGATTTAAGGATTCTTGGAGGAGTTCCTGTTTTTAGTCTTCCTGTTGTAAATCCCAGCTTGTGCAGGCTTTCTGTAAGTCCATAAGCGGCCGGCTCTCCGATTCTTCCGCAAGGAGCATCGTATTCACCGATAAAGATTCTGCCGCCCAAAAAAGTTCCTGTCGTAAGGACAACCGCGCGGCAAGGAATTATTCTTCCGCGTTCTGTAACGATTCCCGTTATTTTATGGCGTTTTTTACCGCTGTTTTTATCTGATTTTTCATTTGTGCCTGCATTTAAGTTCTGGTTTCCGCGCTTTTCGCCTGGAATTGTTCCTATTTCAGCAGAACTGTCAGAGTCCGGTGGGATTTCTGTAGAGCTTTCTGTCGTAAGAATGTCGATGACCGTATCCATAAGCGTAAAAAGGTTCAGCGTGGATTCAAGGGTTTTTCTTGCAATCTGCGAGTATGTGATTTTATCAGCCTGGCTACGTGGTGCCTGAACCGCCGGTCCGCGGCTTTTATTTAACATTCTGAACTGAATCATTGAGCGGTCTATAATTTTTCCCATTTCGCCGCCAAGCGCGTCAATTTCGCGGACAATATTTCCTTTTGCAATGCCGCCGATAGAAGGATTGCAGCTTAATCTTCCGATTGCGTCCGGGGATTGAGTTACAACAAGCGTTTTTAGACCCATTCTAGCCGCCGCCAGACAAGCTTCAATTCCCGCGTGGCCTGCTCCAACAACAACCACATCATAAAAATCATAAAAACCAGACATACCGCAAATTATAGCGATTTTTTTTTAATTGATAAATATTTTAGATTTATTTATCAGGTGGAATTTTGTGTTTACAGGAAAATTAAGAAGCGGCATAAGACTGCCGGCGCAATCTGGATGTCGAATTTTATGGGTCTGTTCTTTTTTTCGGTTTTTACATTTTTCTTGTAATTGATATTTTTGTGATATATAATTTAACTGCTCTTTCGGGCGTTTTGGAGGTAAAAAAATGGCAAAAAAATCTGCTATGTCGATTGGTAGTCTTCTTCTGCAGATTGCATTGGGCGTTATGCTCGCAGTTGCAGGCATTTGGGCTCTTGCTGGAAAAGGCGGAGATGACGCTTATAAGGCTGTAAGAGGTCTTATAAACGGTGATGCCGGCAACATTATTGCAATGGTTTTTGCAGTAGTCGAATTGCTTGCAGGAATTCTTCTTGTTGTCGAATGTTTTGCCGGTGATAAATTTGGTAAATTTGGCAATATTCTTGGATGGATTGTTATCATCGTCTGGGTTGTTGCTATTGTTCTTATGGATTTCCTTAATGGAAACCTTGACCTTGGTAAGCTTCAGTGGTGGTATTCTCTTGCCGGACATTGTGTGATTCTTGGCGCGTTGCTGTCATTGAATGACTAATTTTTAGTCTTTCTTAAAAAAAGCGGAAATCGGCTGGTTTCCGCTTTTTTATTTTAAAATAATAAAAAACATTCCGATAATAAAAATATGAAAAAAAACTTTGCTTTTTTTGTTTTTATGCTGATTTTTTCTTCTTTTTTTGGATTTGCGGAAAAACGTCCAGGCACAAGGGATAAGATTATCGGATTTGACGTAGGGCTTGTAACCTGCATTCCTGTTTATGGAGATACGTCTTCGCCCTATAAGAACCGGGTTGTAATCGGAAACGATGGGGACATTTCATTAAAAATAGGCGCGCCATTAAAAATTCTTTTTGGCTATGACTTGATTGGTGATATTAACTGGGATAAAAATGAACATTCAAATCACCTTGATTATGCTTTTTGGAGCGGAGTGAAGATTTATCCCGGAATCGGCGGCTTGAACGGAACTTTGGCTTATGCCTTGGGCGCGCGAACTGATTTTATAGACGAAAAAGTTTTTGATGAAAATGGCGATTCAAAAACAAGAAGCGTAGTTGAAACAACTGCCTGGGGAAACGGTTTTAAAATCGGAGTTGAATATGATTTTCTTTACGATTCCAACAGGCGGACCATGCCTGCGCTGGGATTTTTTTACAGGCTGATGCCCAGGGGCAATAATAATTATGATAATATTTTTGCGTTCTATATAAATATGGGATTCTAAAAAAAAAAGCTGCTCCATACCTGATATGCACCCCTTTTACTGGACAAAAGTAAAAGGGGTGCATATCACTGGAACAGCCTTTTTTTATGCTTTTAACTAGCGCGCATATTCTATGATTCTGGTTTCACGAATCATTGTTATGCGGATTCGTCCAGGATATTTCAAGTCGTTTTCAATCTGCTTCGCGATATTCGAAGCCAGCTGCTTGACTTCGTTGTCGGCAACTTTTTCGTTGTTCACAAGAATTCTAAGCTCTCGGCCTGCCTGAATCGCATAGGCTTTTTCAACGCCTTCAAATCCTTCTGCTATTGCTTCAAGATTTTCAAGACGTTTTACATAATTGTCGATTGTTTCGCGTCTTGCACCCGGCCGTGCGGCAGATATCGCATCCGCAATCTGAACAATAATCGCTTCTGTGGTGGCGGCTTCTATGTCGTTGTGGTGCGCCGCGATTGCGTTGATAACTTTTGAGTCTTCACCCATTTTTCGTGCCATTTCCGCGCCGACTTCTGCGTGGTTCTGGTCGCTGTCGTTTTCTGCGCCCTTTCCAATATCGTGAAGAATCGCCGCTCTTTTTGCAAGATCACGGTCTGCCCCGATTTCAGCGGCGATAATAGAAGCTACTGTTGCAACTTCCTTTGAATGTGACAGCACGTTCTGACCGTAAGAAGTCCTGAAATACAGTCGGCCGAGCGCCCGTATTCCTTCTGTCGGCATATTGTGTATGCCTAAATCGAACAGGGCCTTTTCGCCTTCCTCGTAAATCTTGTTCTGGATTTCGCGGGTAACTTTCTGAACGATTTCTTCGATTCTTGCCGGATGAATTCGTCCGTCTGAAATAAGTCTTTCGAGCGACTGTTTTGCAATTTCCTTGCGTACCGGATCAAAGCACGAAATGACAACTGCTTCAGGAGTGTCGTCAATGATGATGTCTACGCCTGTAAGAGTTTCCAGCGCGCGGATGTTTCGTCCTTCGCGGCCAATGATTCTTCCCTTCATTTCATCGCTTGGAAGTGAAACCGTAGTTACAGTGATGTCGCTTGTGGTTTCCGGCGCGATTCTCTGGATTGCGGTGACAAGAACTTCCCTGGCCTTCTTTTCTGCGGTAAGCTGCGCTTCCTGCTCTATCTTGTTAAGAAGAGCCTGGGCGTCGTGCCTGGCGTCATTTTCAAGGTTCTTGATAATCAGCTCTTTGGCTTCCTGCGCAGAAAGACCTGAAATTCGTTCAAGCTCCTTTCGGTATTCCTCTTCCTGGGCTGTAACAACCGCTTCGCGCTTTTTCATTGTTACAAGGCGTTCGTCGCAGTCTTTTTCTCTTTTTTCGAGTTCTGCGGCTTTCTGGTCAATCAGTTCTTCTTTTTTGTTTACGCGCGCTTCATATCTCTGTACTTCTGCGCGGCGTTCGCGGTTTTCTCTTTCCTGCTGGTTACGTTCACGAATGAGTTCATCTTTTGCGTTTAGCAAAATTTCTTTTTTCTGAGCTTCAGCTTCTTTAATTGCGTCCTGTTTTACACGTTCTGCTTTTTGTTCTGATGCAGATAGTTGAAATCTGGCGTACAGCCAGCGAATTGTCCATCCAAGAACGATTCCAACAATAGGGAGAATGATGAATATCAGTATATTCGGCATTTTTGTCTCCTCATTATTTTTGAAATAGTTCAAATATCATTATAAAATATGCGATATTTGTTGTCAAATATATCAAATATATATAGTAGAAAATATTAAAAATTTTACGTGTAATTCGCGCGGTTCTGCCTTTGGGTGGCGATTTGCCGCAAAAAATAAATTTATCCGCCGCAAAGACCTGTGCAATGATGGATGATTTACGGGATGCTTTGCAACGGAGGCTGTTTATCCGTAAATTGGTTCAAAATCTTCGGCAGGATGACCGCAGATTGGACATATAAAATCTGCCGGAAGCTCAGGATTCATGTATTCGTATCCGCAGATTTTGCATCTCCAGCCGATTATTTTCTTTTGGGTGTTTACGCTTGTTTTTGGCTTCAATTTGTTCTGGTAGTCGGCGTATGTAAGCGGCGGCTTATCCCCTGTGATGAAGGCGTCTTGAATTTCCGCAATAAAAAGCGTGTGGCTTTCCAGGTTTTCGCTTGAGATGACTTTGCATTTTAAAACCGAGCATACGGATTCCTTGATGAACGGGCAGCCGTTTGAGTCTGTCTCGTGGGGAAAATCCGCGAATTTGTCTGTGTTTTTTCCGCTTTGCAGTCCAAAATGCTTAATAAGGTCGAAAGAACAGGAATTGTCCAGGATTGAAAGGCTGAAAACTCCAGAAGATTTAAGCATTTCGCAGGTAAGGTTCTGGTTTAATAATGACACGGCGATTCTTGTCGGGCTGTTTGCGACCTGAATGCAGGTATTTGTTATGCAGGCGTTGATTTTGCCTCCGTGGCAAGTTCCAAGAACGAACACTCCGTAGGAAATGTTGTAAAGAGCCTTGTTATCCATACTTTACCTCCAGAAAATCTTGTTTTATCAATTTTGTTATATACTTTAATTTAGCAGCGCATATTGAATTTTGTCAAATAAAATCGCTTCTGTCAGTCTTTAGCGGCCTGGATGATTTTTTTTGTCCGGTTGTGTATATTTATGTAACCCGAATGTCGAGTTTTTTGTAAAAAGAATAAAAGCGCAGGCAGATTTGCAATTTGTGAAGATTTTTGGCGATTGAATTAATAAAAGTGCGGAGCACCCGGATTAATACAAGCGTAGCGCGAGCCAAATCCATCTGAGCAAATTGAAAATCTGCCGAGAGCGTTCTTTCATAATTTGCAAAAAAAACTCGAAATTAAGG
>OBSA01000077.1_pt1 | contig 32692 bp, 54 predicted proteins | sample 1501291 | NCBI WGS metagenome assembly OBSA01 (sample SAMEA3360679, study PRJEB22359) | human gut metagenome | biome: ENVO:urban biome; feature: ENVO:human-associated habitat; material: ENVO:feces | place: Bangladesh | collected 2011 | reverse complement strand
ACTTTTGCGTAATAGACTTTAAATTCATCTGTTTCACGAATAGCTTGTGTTCGTGGTTGACTGAATTTAATATCGATAATATCCTTAATTCTACATGGATTTGGTTCCAAAATATAAATTCTATTAGAAAGGTAAACTGCCTCTGAAATATCATGTGTTACCATAAGAAATGTTCTGTCAACATCTCTATTATTGAAAATTTTAAGAAGCAAATCTTGAAGTTCAAATTTTGTAAAATAATCAAGACCAGATGAATATTCATCTAACATCAATAGTTTCGAATCACATGCTAATGCTCTACCTATTGATGCTCGTTGCAACATACCACCAGATAATACACCATATCTACAATACTTATTTTCACTACCATCTAGACCTATAAGATTAATAATTTTACGTGCTCTTTCTTCACGTGTTTTCTTATCAATGCCAGCAAGTTTCATAGGTAATGCGATATTTTCTAGAACAGTCATCCATTCAAAACTTGAATACTGCTGAAATACCATAGGTATATTATCAGATTCTTTAATTTCCTTACCATATAACATAATCTTACCTGAATCTGGTTTTGAGATTCCAGAGATCATCTTAAGAAGCTGAGTTTTCCCACATCCAGATTGACCTATAAATGTAATGAATTGACCCTCATCTTTAAAGTCTTTAATAGTAAGATTAAGATTATCAAATAACTTAAAATCACCAAATGATTTATTGATATTTACAAAATTAAATACATCTACATCTTCACATTCATATTTGCCATCAGTTGTAGTATTAATTACTTGTGAATTTGTATTCTTTGATTGTATATTAGAATCATCTACAGATGTATTATTCTGTTCAGAAATAATATCATTCTTTTTCTCGTCTTGATTATTATTTGTTTGTCCGAATAATGTTTTAAAATCACTCATAATTTTTATTCATTTTTATATTTGTAAGGAAATAATAGTTTTGCACCTTTCTTAAAAAGAAAATCTTGTACACAACCGATAATAATAATAAGGAAAAGTAATGCAAATGCAGATGCCATTTGTGATTGTCTAACCATCGTATTAATCAATGCACCCATTCCACTTACTGCACCATCTTTATAAATCATTTCTGCAATAACAACATAACTATAACTAATAGCCAATAAGTCAATACAAGAATCAACTACGCTACCTGTTACATAAGGGAAATATACATAACGAAATTTTTGCCATGAAGTCATTCCGATTGTCTGTGCAGTTTGCAAATATACATTATCTTTTTCATTAGCAGGGTTTTGCAAATCATTTACTTTATTTACAACAGATGGAATAATATAAATCATAATTGCAACTGTCAAAAACCATACCTTCATTCCAAATGTCAAACCAAATATTGCAAGGAAAATTCCTGTAATAGAAGGTAATGGAATAAATCGGACTGAATTAATATATTTTCCAAATAAGATATTATTAATAGGATACAATGCAATTAAGAATCCTATAGGAAATGAAAATAAAATAGCATACACATAACATGATAAATTCAATTTTACTGTATACCAAATATTTGCAAATAAATGATTTTCTGAAATTAATGTTGGAATACTACCAATTACTTTAAAAGGATCAGGAAGAATATTACTAGGTACTACGTTATATGCTGAAATACAATGCCATCCCATAATAATAATAACTGCACCAATAATACTAATAATTACATTGGTAACTGTTCCAAAATCAGAATCACCACCAAATTTAAATAGACGTTTAATTAGATTCATTGTTTAATTCATTTAATAGATATGTTAAATATTCTTTTTTAGATTTATGTTTACCATAGCAAAGAGTTGATAAATAGTATGATTTATATACAGGTCTTCTATTATTTTGTTTTAATAAATTTCGTTTTAATAATTGTATAGCTTCATCATCAGCAAATGCTACATACCACCATGTTTCATTATCATTTTCTGGTTCTCTTGATGCGAACCGATTATCAAAATAATATGGATATTCAAAAGGATCATGATTATTAATTTTAAATTCAACAGCTGAACCAATATGTCCAGTATTTCTAATAACCATAATCTTATTTGTAGCTGGGTTATATTCAATTATTTTTCCTAATACATAAGAACAATATAACCTTTTATAACTGCTGCCTATACTATTACATATAATTAAAATTTTTTTACCTATTAAATCATTTCTATATTTCATAACTAAATTAAAAACATGCGATCTATAGAATATAATTAAAATTATATTATTCTATAAACCGCATGTTTATATATTTTTATTACTCTGTTACCAACTGAAAATCTGTAGTACGATATGCATTATTACTTCCTACTACTTTATCTTCTACTGCACGTTTAGGACCATTACCAACAATAATGAATCGATTCTTATCAAATCCATATTCCTTTACAAGATAATTTGCAACTGATTGTGCACGTCTTCGTGACAATTCAACATTATATGCATAATTACCAGTATTATCAGTATTTCCTACAATACGAATCTTTGCACCTGCAAACTGCTTTGCAATACCAGCGAACTCTCTATCAATAATACACTGCGCATTATTATCAAGAATATCACTATCAACAGGATATTCAATAGTTACCTTCTTATCTGAAATTGCAGTCTTTGTTTCTGCATCAGATGTAGATGTTTCTTTAAACTTTACTGATGCTTCCGCAGCCTGATCACCCTTTACTTCACCAGCATTAGATGCAAGTGATTCAATAATATCAGGATAAGAAACTTTTCGCCATGAAAGTGGTTTCTTACAAAGACCCAACTTTTCATAAGTACGTGCCATTTTTGAATATAGCTCATCACCCTGCATACCTGTATATGAACTATTCAAACCAAAGAAGTTCTGTGCATCTCCCAATGTAATATAATGAATATTCTTAGAACCATCAATTGCAAACTTCTCATCTGTTCCATATGCCTTTGCAAAAGCCTTAGCTGCAATCTTTACTGCTGCTTCGTCACTATTCATTTTATCATTTGCATACAACAATGCAGAAATAAGTTTCTTTACATTCTCTTTATTAGAATCAAGGTAGCTCTGCTTTGCAATCAAACCATCACAAATAATATTAGATGCTTGCTTTGTTGAAATCAATACATGTGCACCCTTTACAGTTGCAACCAAATCCTGATCATCTGGAGAGAATACAACAGCTGCATCACAAGAACCTGCACGGAATGCAGAAGCAGCTTCAAGACCGTTATCTACAACCTTAATATTAACCTTATTAGGATCTGTAGAATTTCCCATATTTACCTTATCAGCTCCAATACCATTTGTTTCAAGTGTATTCAACAACAGTGTATGAGATGCTGTACCCTGTGAGCAACAAACAACCTTACCAATCAAGTTACTTACATTCTGAATACTCTTATTAACTACAATAGCATCAGCTCCACGTGACCAGTTTGATACATTAAAGAAACGAGCATCATTCATATTTGAACCTTCACTCATCTCAACAGGAAGAGCATCAGCAGTACAATAAATAATGTCAATATCACCATTATTGAATGCTGCACGTCCTGCAGCAAAATCATCCTGAACAACAATCTTCAACTTAAGACCATATTCCTTATAAATAGGACAATCTTCATTAGGTTCAAGACCATTATTCAAATACATAAATGGCAGAAAACCTGCATAAGTATTTGTACCAATGGTGATTACATCATCATCACCACCAGAAAACATGCCGCTGAAAAAACCGCCGCTGTCACTCGATGACTTATTATCACCATCATTACTGCCTCCAAAAAATTTAGAAGCACCAAACATAATTGCAGCAACAACTGCAATAACACCAACAACCTTTACCCAAGGTCGCAAAACAACATTTGCCATAATTTTTAATTCTTAATTAAAGTTATTTAAATTAATGTTTAATATTATTCTCTATTTTTCTTTTATATCGTGTTTATTAAAAAGTCTATTAAATTGATTTATAATCTTCAAATATTATTTTTGATTTAGCTATTTCATTAACCATATTTAATATTTGTTCAAATGAAATACCAATAGACATTAAATCTCCATATGGTACTGATTTTATCATAAAAAATCTTGTCCAATTATCTTTAAAATATTGTTCAATAATTTCATCTTTATTATCATTATCAATATCTTTGAGATTAAAATCTAATTGAAAAGAAAGTATATCCATATTACAATCCAATTTATGTTCTGTATCGTAATATATAAATAATTCTTTCTTTTCTTTATTATTAATAATATAATATGATGTATCAACTATTTTTATCATAACATAAATATTTTATTAATTCAAAGATACATATATTTTTTAAAATAAAAAAAGAGAATCATGTATTTTTACACAATTCTCTTTAATTTTATTAAAACCAATTTGGTTGGCCTAATGTTTGTTGTACATTATTCCTATTATTTGTAATAGTATTCAAATTTGTAAATTCTGCTTCTTTGAACTCTACATTTTCTGCTGGTGCGTGTTCAATTGGTTGCTTTGCAAAACTTCCAAGAAGAACAGCATCAAGACCACCAGAATTATATTGTGCAAGAAGTGCATTTGCTTTATCTGACATCACAAGATTATCCATATCAATCTTTGACATCAAACCACCTGTTTCCTCGATGATAAATGACATTTCTCCAAGTTTCTGTGAAATATCATCTGCCATATGATCCATTGCACGAGTAAATAAACTAAACTGATCATCCTTACCATTAATAATTCCAACAATAGATGTAAATGCCTTATGCTGTGCTTTAATCATTTCCCACTCTTCTACACGTTCATTTACTTCATTTGTTGCATCAAGTACTGTTAATTCAGCCTGGTGTTTCAGTTTACCCATAATTTCATACCATTGCTTTGACTGAATAAGTCGTGCTTCTGAATTTTTAATTACTTCAGTAAGGCGAGTAACTTGTCGTTCATATACAGCAGCATCTTGTGCTTTACCAGTTTCTTTATACTTATTCAATAGTTGAAAATCATGATCACATTGTTTCTTTTTATCTTGAATACGTTTTTCTGATTTATCAATAAGACCTCGAAGCTTTCCCATATTATCAGTAATTTCCTGAATCTTCTTATTCATCTGCATAATCTTTCTCTTAACAATAGAGATTGGATCATAATCAACAAGAAGACCTTCAATCTTACGCATAATCATAAAATATATTGTTGAACCAATATTACGAATACGAGGATCAAATAAACAATATAAAACTAGAAAAAGTGCTGCCGCCATACCAATTGCAGATAGTGTACTTGCGCATGCTGCTGCAATAAAATTCATAATAGGTGTAATATTAATTGCAATTGCACCTACTACAACACCTAATACAATCATACCTGTTGTTCCACCAGGTTTTTCCCATTTTGATACTGTATTTTTTGCTACATTTACAATATCACTTGTGTTATATTCTGCCATATTTTTATTTAATTATTATAAATCTAATGTTACTTCAGGATATTTCATAAAATCTACATAAACAACTTTATTACCATTTGCATCATTTAATACAACATAACCGCCTGAAAAGTCTACATGTTTATCCATATTATTTTCTACAGGAATAATAATATCTTTTGCTTTTGTAGAATCGTAATTTTTAATTATTACTCTCATATTATTAATTTACTAACTTTTCAGAAATCTTTTTCTTATCTGATTCCAATGCAGATACAATAACATTTACAGCATTTCTAAATTCCTTTACATTCTTATCACATTCTGCATCACCTTCTTTAATTTCATCAGATAATTTTGTCATTTCAGTAGATAATTCTACAATCTCTTTTTGAAGCATTGCAATTCGTTGAGCTTTCTCCTCATGTGCTCTTTTCTTATCACCTACATTAATCTTTCTTTTTTCCTCAATCTGTTTAATAGCAATATCATATTGCTTATTCATTTCAGAAATATATGTATCAATAGAATTGATAATAATATCTTTTGTAAGATTTGGATTTACACTTTTTAGCGTTGCATATGCAGCTTGGAATCTGACAGCTTCATCTGGAATAACTTTCATTCCATCACTGTTTGCCGCTTTTTTAAGTTGCATATAATCACCACCTTCGATTTTACATGTTTCTAGATAATTACATAGTTTATTAAGAAGTTCTTGATTTACTTCTTCCTTTCCAGAATTAACTGATGCATCAGCTGGAACAGATGCTGGTGATTGTACGTTTGTTGTAGATACATTACTTTCTACATTTGGTTTATTATTTGAATTATTTGAAGTTTCGACTGTAGTATCTTTAACTTCATCGTCTGTATTTGTTTCTTCAACAAATAATGATTTAATATTGAATTTTCCCATTATTAATAAAATTTAAATAATTGTTTACCATCATTCATTTTGAATGCATATATATCATTAATCATATATTTCATTTGTTCAAAAGTCTGACTGAACATTAAAAAACCATGTCCTTTCAAATTTATTATACCATAATCTTTATGACATTCATCATATATGATATGTTTCATAAGTTTCTTTACTTCTGTTAATTCTCTTAAGTCTCCACATGGAAAATAATTCTCTGTACTTGCACATGGAATATTATTTTCATCTAACTCTTTCATAATAGATATAAATGCATGTCCATGAATCATATAATTGATAGATGGGAATTCTTTATATATTTCAGATTGTACAGGAGAATCAACAGATGGCTTTATTTTTTCATCTACTGAATAATAAGTATAATCATCTGTATTAAATAAAACAAAATCAGAAGGAGTTAACCTATGTTTATCTACATTTCTTGGACTTACATAAATAAATTTACCATCACGTTCTGATGGAAATAACTTTTGACAACGTGTAGATAAATTACCGAAAAACCTATCACCACACGACGTTTGAATAAAATCAGCAAGACTATTATTCAACCTAATAAAATCATTTAAATCATCAGGTCTACCATCATTATATTTAATTAATGAGGTATCTCGTGCTGTTTGTCGACGAATACTGCCTTTACTGAATATATAAAATCTATATATTGTTAATGCTAATTTTTCAATATCAGAACCACTGTACCAACAATTTGCTAATGCATCCCAAAATTCAAACATAAACATATTTGCTTTACTATCTTTTGTGATTGCAATAACAGCATTACCATGCATTTTAAATATACGTGCAATTGCATCTTTATATGTATAACCGTCTCTAATAACTTTTGAGCAAATTAATACAGAACCTGTATTTTTAACTGGATATATTTTCTCTTTAGCATTATCTACATCTGCCATCCATATAATAAGATCTGTTTCTGTAATAGATGATAATGCATTACCAACCAAATCGAAATAATTACCACCATTATACATAACAGAATTAAATGTACCTAATGCGTGATATAATTTATTCACTACACCAGATTCTTTTCCTTTATTATCATTAAATGTTCCGCCGACAAGAACATAATTAAATTTATTTTCAGTATTCATTTTTTATAAAAATATAGTTAATTAGTGTTTATATAATAATAAATAAAAAAGTCTTCACATATTATTGTGAAGACTTTAAATTTTAACATTATTTTATTATTGTTTTTATTATATCTGTTTTCCCGCTTGGTAAATGTCTAACTGATGTTTCTTCTATTTTATTTCCATCTTTATCATTATACCATGTTTTCATTGTAACAATATGTTCTACTTCTGGAATCTTAATGATATTATTTCTTATATCATCTATATATTGTTCTATTTCATGCTTATCTGTAAATATAGCTTTATTATTTTCAGTTAATAGATTTTCTTCTAATTTCAGATTTTTATATAACTTACAATTTTCTTCAGATTGTATATTATACAATGTAGTATTTACATACCACATAGGTGAAATTTTACCAAGATATTTTGGTTGTTTTTTAATTATATTATTATATGTTTCATCTGATTCTTTATCTAATAAAAAACCATAATAACCTACATTTCTGGAAACTGCATTAGTTTTATAAAATATATATCCTGACCATATATCCATATGTGTACATCCTTCATCTATATAGTTAATAGGTTGACAAATATAAACTTTTTTCTTTTTTGTATATTCAGGTTTATTTAATTTATAATATGTATATGTAGTATATTCTTTTAATTGGTTTAATGTGGTTATTCTCATATTAATAACAATTTCACTTTATTTTGTATTTTTTACAAACTTTATCAATAATTGTCTTTAATTGATCTGTTAAATAACTATAATCGAACATTGACATATTAAATGATGCATTACCGGTTGTTTCTATTTCATTAGCAGCTAATATAGATGTTGGACCTAATGTTACATCATTTTGATATGGATATTTGTCAAATTTTTTAACGCCTAATTCATAAATCGGTTTACTGTCTGATATTGCTTTACCAATTACATAATACAAATTATATATCGCATATTTGTTATCAAATTTTATAGGTAATGTGTTTATATCATAATATGAAGTTGATGTATTATAAAAATTATAACTTACCAGAGTACCATTTATACATTCATCATAAGTCTGCTGAATTTTCCAGTCATTTAATTTTTCATGTTTCATTATACAAAACATTTTATATAATAGCTATCGTTCAAAAAATGGTTCTACTCTATTAGGTTCTTCTATATTATCAATCTCATCAAATATATATCCATTCTAACGTCTTAAATTCAATACTGTATCTTTTAAGCAAATTTTACATGTTCTGAACGTATTTATTGTTTTTAAGTAAAATTTTATGTTATTTTCTTGAAAATATTGCGAAATTTGATTAAATTTTTGATAATATTTTTCGCCCAGTATACTTCTACTGAAATTCAATTTTGCATCATTTTCTTCTTCTATTTGTTTATCCTGATTGCCTGATAAAAGTTCTTTTCTACGTTCATCTATTGTATTCTAATTATATACAAAAAAATCTCCATCTGATATATCAAATTGATTATTTACAAGTTTCTGTATAAATGTTAAAAACATTTCATCTGATGTAAACCATTCTCTGCCTATTATAGAATTATTAGATGGATTCATATCATCTTTTAATTCATCAGAATACATAGGTGTTATTTTTTCTGGAAAATTATTAACAAATGAATTTGGAATATTTTTTGGTTTAGAAAGTGGTGTTCTGTCTATTATCCATATTTTCTCCCATTGTTCTGTATATGGAGTATATTCATTATATGGTAAATGATATTTTATTTCACTTATTGTATATGGAGTTTTACAAATAAACTAATATAATTGATCATTAATAATGAAATTTCTTTTATTACCGAATTTTGTAATATCTAATATTATTCCGCCTGTTTCATCAAATGTCAAAATATATCTGTAGAAATAATTTAAATTATATCTCTTCCTTTTTCTAGGTCCTAACTTTTCACGTTTATATGTAGTGTAAGGAGCAATATAATACTATAAATTATTATCAGGATTCTATTTTATCATAGGTAAACCGTCATCTTCATCTGCTTCAACATTATGATAAGCATCAATTGTACATAATGTTTCCAATATAACTTTCTTTAAATAATCATCCATTAGCTAAGAAGAATCTATATCATCATTTGATAATATATCATCTACATCATCAAACAAACCTTCATACAATGATTTCTATAATGACTCTGATATTCCTCTAACTATAGAATTATATAATTTCTTATTCATGTATCTAAATTTTATTAAATTATTAATATATTTATTTTAACGCTTGATAAAACGTGAATTCATTAAATTATTTCTACTTAAACTAGAATATGTTCCCTAATACATAGGTGTTTGCTGTTGAGGTGGATAATAATTTCCATTCATATTATTAGGATTATTATGATACGGTGTTGATGTATTCTAATTATGCATTAATGAACCATATGTTCCAGATGCTTGCTATGTTATTTGTCCAAATCCTGAGGTTGCTGCACTTACTAATTCTGAATAATTATCAGCTTCAGTATCATCATCTTCTTTAGTATATTCATATATTTCAAGATAATTTAATATCTGTAAAACCTTATTTCTTTCTTCTATTGTATTATAATTATAATTTGGTAATTGACTAAACCATTCATCAAGCCATTCAAATTGACTATCATCTTCAAAGAAACGACTTGCAAATAATATAGTAATAGATATATCATCATGCATAGATAAACCTGCATAACTATTTTTTACTTTACCGAATGACTTTAACTATTCAACGGAAGATAATACAGGTATTTCATGATCCTACTTAACAATAATCTAATCAAGATCAATAAGCTTTGCACCAAGTTCACAGAAATATTTCTTACCGTGATTACCGCCAGTAGTTAAAAAACCTTTCAATATAGTATCATAAAACTAATCATGTTTTTCAAAAATCTTTTTGAAATTCTTACCATTAAAATTAGTTTCATACAATATTCTCATATTATCTATTTCACCTTCATAACCACCACCATTACTGAATACATCAAATGCAATATGTTGGGCAGCTGCTGCGCATTCTTCTTCATCAAAATTATTATCTATGTAAATACCAACCTATTCTAAACATATACAGTTAGTATATTTAACTGCTTTATATCCAAGTCTATTCTTTAAAATTATTTCAGGATCTAAAAGTTTCATTTCAAATATATTAATAATATTATAATCTGAATCTTCTTTACCATATTCACCAGCTTCGGTTCCCTATGCAGTATCAATTATACATACAAATCTTCGTTGTATCTTATCTTCATATGTTAACTAATCTGGATGAAATTCTGGATCCCAATATATTTTATCAGTTACACGTTTAGGTACACCATATATCTCAACATGTTCAAATTTTCTCTTTATATGATCTATTTTCTCTAATGCATTCTTTGATAACAATCTAGATTCATTAGTATCAAATGAAAGTTCAAACTCACGTTCCCATAAATCTTGTCCGAATACAGAAATCTAATCTTGCTTCCATTTTTCATCTCTACCTGGTACCTGCCACCAGTCTACACGTTTTGACACAAAACCATTTTTACCATTCTATGCACCCTCCCATAAATCATAATAAAGTCCTGTTCTACCACGTGGTGTTGACAAAACAATAATCTAAGACTACTGGAAGTTTGACATTGTTGGGTAAACTGATGCCCAGAATTCCTTAATTACATTTTGAGATATTAGTGCACATTCATCAATGAGAAGGATATTTATTGAATCACCTGTTGCAGAATCACCAGTAGTTGCAACTGCTCTTAAAGAACAACCATTCTCAGTTCTTAAAGTTGTTTTTGAATATTCTTCAATACCCGGCTTCAAGAAGTATGGTAATGCTTTAAATACATCCATACATTTTTTAAGAATTTCCTTTGTAGTAGACTCTTTATTAGCTGTGATCATTAAGTTACGGTCTGCATGAAAAATCAAGTACCATACAAAATACGCGACACAAGTGGTGGATTTCGCAGTTTGTCTTGCCTACAAAAGAATTACTCTTCTATTTTTCATACGAACATCTTGCAGTTCTTCATCCCATATTTCATCAGAAAAAAGATGAATAACGTCTTCCTAATAATCTCTTAATTTAACTAATGTAAATCCTTTATCATTCCTGAATTTTACATATCTGGAAACAAAATATATGCAATCCATTGCACATTTTTTATATTCATCATCTTCTTCTTGTGTACGTTCGAAAGTAATACCGGAATCCCTTAAATCTTTTTTACCATGATAAAACGGATTGAGGTCTGGCTTCTTACCTTTCTTTATATCGTCTAATATCTAATTAATTTTTGCAGTTGTATAAACAGTAGACATTTTTACGCTCTCTGACTGCTTATCCAATGCATTTGCTCTAATATCTCTAATAGTTGAACTTCTTCTTGCCATATAATTAAATTATTTAGCATTTAACATATTTATAAGTAAAATTTAACAAACATTAATAGATTTATTATTATATAAATGTTATATGATATTTTAAATTAAACAAATATGAAAAGTAGATTAAGAAAAAAATTTTGTGGTTGTAAATGCGCACATGATAAGTCATTTGATGATATGGTAACAGATGATCCATATCCTATGTATATTAATTGGTTTTGTTGTTCTCGTCAACCAAGTTATGATAATAGACCAGTATATGAAATTGAAAATGAATTAAATAAAAATATATTTGATATTTGTGCAAATTGTCCAAGTTTTTCTGTTTCAAGAGAATCTATAAGAGAATGGAGAACTGCAAAGAAAATGCATAAAAAGTATTTTAGAAAACATAATATAATTCCAACACTTTCATTTTTACCTATGGAACCTGGAGAAGAATTACCCTTTTAAAATAAATATTTAAAATAGTAGTTTATTTTAATGGATTTATTTAATGATATAGATTTTAATGATGATAATAATATTTTAACATCATCTATATTATCTAATGATGTAGAAGAGATTGCACATAGATTTGCTAGAGAAATTGATTGGATGAAAGTATCCTATGAGATATATGATCATTATTTAATTATGTTAGATAAAGATTGTTACAAAGATTATAATAAAGGAGAATAGTTAACATATGATAATGTAAAATTACCATTTAATCCTGATTGTATTTATTTAACATTTAAATTTAATAATAATTATACAAGAATAGAATATATATAGGTTTATCCATATATGTATAGTACCAATAAAACACGTATAAGTGATGATGATTTTTATATTATAAAATTTGCAAATATATTATATGATGAATATGATATTATAACAGATAAAATTATATATGGTTATGATGACATTACATATAATAATGTGAGAGATTCGTTTTGTGTAATATATAATAAGCAAAGAACAAAGTTAAATAATGATTATACAATATCAGATGGGTTTGCAAGTAATTTTCCAAAATTATTAAATATAAAATCAGAATGTATAGCGAATATAGTCTATGTAAGACAATTATCTATATAGGATGAGACTACATGTATTTCATTACTTAATTCATTACTTAAACAGTTTAATAAAGTATTTGTAAATACATGTACAACATGTATAGATAATATACCTATATATCAATTTGATAAAAAGAATCCTAAGTTGTTTGATATATGAGCTGATAATTCTGAAATACGATATGATGGAGATGATTATGCAATTATTGATAAAAATACAATAAATAAATTAAAATAGGTATCAGAAAAAATGAATAATAATTAGTTATATAAATCATTAATTGAATCTATTGCAGTTAGTATTAAACGTAGTTTAAATGAAGATAGATATGATTATTCACATAATAATTCATCTACACATTTAAAGGAAAGATTGAATGGTGTGCTTATGAAAAAATTTGGTAAATCTACATTTTTCAATAAATCTGCAAGAAGAGGAAATCAAGATTTTATAGTAAGAAATATTAATAATGCTCCTGGATTTCCATCTGTTTTTAGTATTGCTGTTGCATAGAGACGTAAATCAAGCGAAGATAATTTTAGAATTAATATTTCAAGAAAGGGAGAATTAGATATATTATCTGATGATAATATTCAATATATTTTATTTCCTAGATATATTGGAACAAGTAATATTGATTATATTGTATATACTTTGAAGAAAGATGATGTACAAAATATATATGATAATCTCATATCAATTTTAAATAGATGTAAAGAAGAAATTAAACAAGGAAAGAGAGATAGAAAAACAATTAAAGTAAATAAGAGTATTTCTGATAATTATAAAAATTTCTTGGCACCAACTGCTGCTGGAGATGGTGTTTGTTTAAGTAATAATTGCTTAAAAGAATTATCAGTATTTACATTTAAATTATATGATAAGATGTATTAATTATGGAAAAGAGTAAAGTTTTAGTAATGCTTGATATGGGACATGGTTGTAATACACCAGGGAAATCCAGTCCTGTATTTGACGATGGTAAAACATAGTTAAAAGAATATGCATATGTTCGTGCAATAGGATATGAAGTTTACAATAAGTTAATTTCAGGAGGATATAGATGTTATATTACACATCCTGAAGTGGAAGAGATTACAAGTCAATCTTATGATTTAAATCTTCGAGTTCAACGTGCTAATAAAAAATATCTTGAAGAAAAAGCAAAGGGAAATAAAGCAATTTTTATTTCTATTCATGTAAATGCCGCTGGAAATGGTTCATGGATGAATGCACAAGGTTGGTCTGTATATACAAGTAAAGGACAAACATCTGCAGATAAATTAGCAACATGTATCTATGAAGTTGCCGAATCTAAATTAAAACCATTGGGTAAGAAATTACGCCCTGATAATTCAGATGGTGATCCTGATCAGGAAGCAAATTATTATGTATTATCAAAAACTGCATGTCCTGCATGTTTAACAGAAAATATGTTTATGGATAATAAAGAAGATGCTACATGGTTATTAAGTAATGAAGGTAGAAATATAATTACAGATATTCATGTGGAAGGTATAAAGAAATATATTGCAAGTTTATAAAAAATAAAGGTTGATAATATCGAAAATTATCAACCTTTATTTTTATCCATATATGTTTGTATTTTATTTAATGCTAATGTCATATATTCATCAGTTACATTCATCTTTTGTTTTAATATATTAAGATAAAATATATCTGGTGAACTGTTAAATCTTGTAGTAATATTTTCACCACCTTTTAAAAATAATGAAATTCTTTTACTATCTGTAATATTTTCATAATATGATTTTATATTATCTATAATATTTGTATTACTAATATTATATAAATTATAAGCATCTAAATCAGTTCTTAAATCTTCACTGTCAAAACCACCAGATGGAAATAATGCATTCTAATCTTTCATTAAATCTGCTGCATATTCGACTGCATCACCTGCCCATCCACAAAGATCACCATGTCCTTTTATTAAACCGTTTATAGTTCCACAAAAATGAGGAAAATCTAAAGTTTCTTTTGAAGGTAAAATCATCTATTGAATATTAGGAACCATTGAATATGATACATCTGCTTTCACTTTAAAATTATTATCTATTGTACCTGCAATAATTGTCCATGTTGCGTCTTTATAGCGACTATATCTAATATATTGAAATAATGGTAATTCAGTAGGTGTAATTTTTAAGTCCGTTGCAATTTGTTTAAGTTCATTAGCAACATCAATAAATGTATCAGCAGAAATATATTTAGGATTTGGTGATTTTTTAACTACAGTTTCTTTTGTATTTGGATTATATAATAAATATGAACCATACAAAGGAAGATTTATGTTAAAATTATCTGTTTCTTGTATATAATGCATAATTAAATTATTGTATCATTTCATGTCTATCAAATAGCTAAGGCATAACAGTATCAATTATTTCATCGCGAAGATAACCAACTTCTTCTAATGTATCATAAACTTTATCAAAGTCTTCTTTATCAACTGCGATAAGAAAGTATCCATTTCTGTCTTTCCCGTATAATAAATCTGTATCTTTAAAAGCACGTTTGAAATCAGCCATACCTTTTAATATGTGCTAATCATCTGGAGCTATAAGATCACCCATATATATTTTTGCAGTATGAATATTAGATTCGTTTAACCATTTATATTTTTCTGGAATTTTATAATATGATTCATTTGTTTGTGATAGTTTCTATAGCTATGCTAATTTCTAATCTTGAAAATTTGCAATATCAATAGCATGTTGTTTAGTAATATCATTTATTTTTTTCATGATATTTAATACGTCTGCATCTGTTGCAACAGGGTCATATGGTCCTGTTGGTGTTTTTTTAGATGCAGTAACTTTAGCAGCATCTAAAAGTTTCTGCTATGTATTTAAATCCTATTGAAATTTATTTTCATTATCTTGCATTTTTGCATTGAGACTTTGAATTGTTTCATCAGATTCAACAGATTTAAAAGATGTATTATTTGTTGATGTATCTTTATTATTAGTTGTTGATGAAGTAGTATTAGAATTATTATTTTGCTATTGTTGTGTATCTGTACTTACATTTGAATCATCTTCATTTAGTTTTTTTATAAAATGTCCAGTTTTTTGATTATAAACATATTTATATTTTTTAACCATATTTTAGATTCATTTATTTTTATTATAATGTAAATTCAGTTTTATCAAAATAATCTTCACAAACAGAATTATAATATTTTTTCTTATTTGCAATCTCAAGATTTTCCATAAGATTCTTTCTGAATGAATATGCAGCTTTTAATCCCGCGTTAACATTTGTTTGTGGTTGAGCTGGTTGCTATGCAGGTTGTTGAGGCTGAGCTGGTGCAGCTGGTTGTTGACCATTCTATTGATTATTTGTCTAATCATTATTTACACCACCAAATGCTTTAAATCCTTCTAAGAATTGTTTGAATGTATCTTCTGTCGGATTTTGCTTAAATGTTCCCCATGCTTTAATAGCATTATCAGCCTATTGATTTCCTTGTTTAAAATCTGGAATATCTTTTTGAATTTCATCAGGAAGATTAACAGAAATCATCCACCATGTATTTTCCATTTTTTTCAACACATCTGCAACTTTCTAAGCATTAGGATTAGGTTGTTGCTATTGCTGTTGATTATTTTGATCTACTGGTTGCTGAGGTGTGTTAGTATTATTAGGTTGAGCTGGTTGCTATGCAGGTTGTTGAGGTTGAGCCGGTGCAGCTGGAGTTGTTGTATTATTTGCAGGAGCAGGTGTTGCAGTAGGTTGTGCTGTTGTACCTGTTGTTGCTGGTTGCTGCTATGTAGTCTAATCATCCTCAAAAATAGGTTTACGTCTTCTAATCTTTATCATTTCTTATTTAACTTTAATTTTTCTAAATAAACTGTAGCTTTTTGTGAATCTACATTTTCTTTTAATAAATCTATATCAAATCCGTCTTGAACAAGATTTTCTAATAAGGAAATATAATTTTCTTCAAGAGGTGTATAAAAATAAACACCATCACTGACTTTATTATATTGAAGTTTATGTTTCCTTACATAACGTACTAATGCTTTATCAACAGATGAATGAGCTTCATCTAATGTAAAATCATTTAAGTATATTGAAAAACTATTATCATTTTGATATTTCATATTTTCATATAATGCTTTCTTAAATTTTTTATTACATTTTGATTCATAAAGCATTTTTACCTATTTTGATGAAATTGTTTTTGCATATTCATCTAGTATATTTAATGGAATATTATGTTTCATAAAAAATATATTAAAAATAACTTTGTATTATTTATTCATGAATATTTTTTATATTAATTTATTATTTCGAATAATGTGCAACACTCTTATAAACTAATGGTGTTGGTGATATAAAAGATCTAGAACCATATGCTTGCCACTTATTATTAATATATTCATAGCAATATATATCTGTTTTTTCACTTATTTCTATTGTATCTTTATTTGTATTTGGTATATTTACAAATGTCACTTCTATTGTATACATACTTTTTATATTAGCATTGAAATCATTTCCAGATTTATATGTTATTGTACCTTCATTAACATAATCATCAATACTTTTTTCATCACCACCTAATATTTTCATGGGATCATAATATATATATGGACCATATAATGATATATCACCAGATACACTTGAATATAATGCTATATGTTTAGATGGACTTACACTATATGATGATGGTAATTTTTCACTAAATAAATACACATTTCTTATATCTTTTGAATAATAAATACCCATAAATAATACTTCATATGGTATGTAATTGATAGTAAAAAACTAATCATATACTCCATTATATGAATATTTTACATGTGCTATTATCCCTATATTTTCTTTATAAACATCCAAGTATATAGGCCAACCTTGTGAACCTGCATATTTAGTAACATATATTGTATCACTAGATTGATAATAGATGTTATAATCATCATTAGTTAAATATTTAAACTTTGTGCCATCAGTTAATCCTATAAAAACATCTTTTTTATTTGAATCCTTTACACTGACACCTTTTACTAATAGTCCTTTCGTACCTATATTTGGATCAGGCGTAAATGTAACTAATGATTTATCTATAAAATTAATTATATGAAATTCTCGTTCTGTTGGTTCTTTATATGTTGACATAAAAATTAAAATATATTTGTATATCTACGCCTAAATATGAAATCCAGTAACTTAAATTACATAAATAAAAAATTCGTTATTTAAAAACAAATTGAATAACGAATAATTATTATGAATTAAATTTATATATACCACAATAATAATAATCAAATATATTAAATATTGTCTTCTAATATGAAATAACAGTATCACTCTAATTTATAACATACATCTCATATGGAGTTTTAAATGCGTCTTCAATGTTAGACTAAATATTATATGGTGCATTATATGCATTATTATTTACTAGTACTAAATGATAAGGAATATCTGTATCATACTTAACTTTATTTTCTCTAACAACTGTTAATACCCCACTATTTTTTAATTCCTGTATTGTTTTATTTGCAGGTAACGTTTTCTCTGAAAAATACAATGTTCTACCATTTTTTCGATTATCTCCTGCATATGAACTATCAAATTGCACCATTGTTTTATAATTATTTAATAAATCTGACTTATTAGGTAAACTACCATTTTCAGCAAGTATAGCAAATAACCATATTTTATTAGGTGCACTTGATATATTACTAACCGTACATACATATACATATTCAGAATTATATATTAATGTATTAGTATCAACCTAATTTATTTTAAATAATTCAGTATTCTTATATTTAAAGGTTATTAATCTTGCACTACTTGTTGTATTTTTAGAAATCGTATATTTAATAATTCCTGCAGTTTTTGTTAAATCAATAGTAGAAATAGTTGCAGAACATCCAGGTATTGTAGATGTTAATTCATAAGAAGATTCTATTAACTTACCTTCATAATTACCATTATCATCTTTTAATCCAAAATATATAGTCTATAAATCATTACTTTGATAATGTGCTTTTAATGTTTCATTTGTATGTGTATCTGCTGAAATTGTTTCTATACCAATGTTAGAAACTTGTTTATAATTTGCCATGGAAAATTCATTTTTTATATATACGTCTAAATATAAGATCCTGCAACTTAAATTCCATAAATACAAAATTCGTTATTCAATGTTTTTTGAATAACGAATTTAATATTATACTGTAATATTATATATTCCTGAAGGATTATTCATATCAATTATTACACTATTACTTGATGTTGCGTTTGTATAAATTTCTGAACCATTTGAAGCATATAACCATGCTACAGCAACAGTATCTGTTGCTGTATTTTTATTTAATGTTTTATGTATAATAGTATTCCATTGATTTACTAATACTTTATCTGATATATTATTTACATAAGTATCATCTTCTTCATACATATTTCCAGAAACTTTTGTTAAATTATAATTATCTTTTAATTCTTTTAATGTTTTACCAGAAAGCATATTGATTGTTAAAGTATTTGTTGTTTCTACAAAGAAATATGTATATAGTTTATTTCCGTCGTCTCTTACTGGAAATGATGTATAACCCCATCTATCTATATCTGCATTTTCTTTAGAGATTGATGTATACCTACTATCACTAGTCGGTACAAATAAAAATGCTTCATTACCATGTGAAGTAAACCAACTAGTTAATACTTTAAACATATAAATTTCATATGTTTTTTTATTACTAATTTTTTTATTATATCTATATTTTCCAATAGATGTAACATCATCATTATTAATATTTCCCCAATTTATAATGCTATGTATATTATTTTTATCAAAATAATAATCATTTGCATCAACAGTTGCTTCATATTTGCCACTATATATGTATACAATACTATTATCATTAACAGAAATAAGTGTATTTTCATTTTCATACATTTTTGTTGGGAATTTTATAATACTTGATATAGTATTATTATCAAAATTTTTTCCTGCAACATATGTTAATGTTCCATTATCTACTAAAATTTTTATCGAAGTTGCTGTATTAAAGATATTAGTTAAATCTTCATTATTTGTTACATGATATATTATATTACCAGATGTTTTCCAAGTTTCATAACTTATATACGCATTATCATCTTCTTTGTTAATGCCAAGAGAAAAACGATATAACTAAGTAGTATTATTTGCAGATGTTATAATATTTTCATATGTTGACTTATCAAATACCCAATATCTTAAATATACATATGTATTATTATCTACTGGACCTGCAGCCTAATTTATTTCAAATAATGTTGTACCTTTATATTTAAATGTTATTAACCTACTACTACCTGTTGTATTTTTAGATAATATATATCTAATTATACCTGCTTTATTTGTGGTATCATTATCATTTTTTGTTATTGTTGCTGAACATCCACCAGTTTCACTTGTTATCTATGTATCAAAATCATCTGTTGTTAATTCTCGCCAAGGTTTATCTGAATCTGCAGCAGATTTTGGTTTCTTAATACCAAAATATATTTCTTTCTTTGATGAATTTTTTAAAATACCATTTGAAACAACTTCCCCATTATTATCATCATTAAACGTTGGTACAGACTCACTACTACCATATCTTTTATATCCCATTGTTTATTTAAATCTATTATTAAATTTACATTATTTATTTTATAAAAATATAGGATACTATATTTTAATCATCTAAAATATAATATCCTATATCACATATATTAACTATTTGTTAATCAATAAATTAATATCCCGTTTCAAAAAAGTCTGATTGCTAAAGAGTTTTCCAATATTCCTTACAATCATTTATATCATTATTCGCTTCTTCAGAATATGTTCCAGTATTTACTGTTACACCACCAATCGCTGTTACTGTAAATGTACCTAATTTCTTTACTACCTATAATTTACACTTAGCTGCAATCCATTGTCTAACCCAAGGATCTTCAAATAAATCCTAATCATCTACCTTTGTTGCTAATTCACAATATACATCATTATATGGATCATGTCCAGTTACAAATAACTAATGTGTCGGTCTATTCCATCTATGCTTTATATCAACCAAATTAAACTGCTTCAACTAATCCCAATTAGACCACTATATAGTCCTAAACATAACAGTGTCCATTGCCATCTATGGTCCCATCCACATATCTGTCTAAAACATTCGATTCCATGATAAATCCGGGTCTGCAATACCCCACATGGAATTTTTACGTTTGAGCTCCATAAATTGAACAACACTTAAAACACAATCCGGAAACTTAATACACCTATTCTTTCTAAATTCCTATGAATAAAATACATCTCTTGGTATTACACATTTATCATATTTAACACTTTCTACATAGAGTTCATAAATCATATTTAGTTCTCGGTCAATAATTCTATTATATTCTTTATCAGGTAAAGATATATTGATAGTACCACTCATTGTAATTTCTGATTTTAGGTATTCTATAAATTCAGATCTTGTCATTTAAGTTAATATATATTTTTAATATTTATTTTCAATATTAACTTATTTAAGTAATTATTTATCTTATCTTTATATAAATCATTAGGAAATAGTTCTAAATAATTTAATTTATTATCTTTCGCTGTTTTTCTTTTCAATGGATCGGTTATAGTCCAATTTTGTATAGCGCTTTTATAAAATTTACTTGCTTCTGATTTAATTTTCCAATTATTAAGTATTCCTATATCATTTTCATCATTTTTATTAAAAGGGTGTTTTCCATGCGTCCACATACCTTGATATTCTATGTATAAATCATATTTAGGTAAATAAAAATCACAATGAAATGGATATAATTCTGAATAATACTATCTTTTAGTATCTTTATCTAATGTAATTAAATAATCATATATTTCATTTTCTTTTTTTGAAAAGCATTTTCCTTTACTTAATTTAATACGTGTATTAAATACTTTTAACATAATCTCTTTATTCTACGCTGGGTATTCACATCCAAAATGATTTAAACATGTTTGTTTAGATTTCTATTTAAATATATCTGATTGTATTGGATATTCAACTCCATATTTTTCTATGCATGTTTGCTTAGATTTCTATTTAAATATATCTGATTGCATAATATATTCAACTCCATATTTTTCTAAACATGTTTGCTTTGTGCGTTTCTTAAATAAATCAGACTACATTACATATTCAGTACCATATCGATTTAAACATGATTCTTTAGATTTCTATTTAAATAATTCAGTTTGAGTGACATATTCAACACCATAATTATTTAAACATGTATCTTTATTTTTCTTTTTAATTTGTTCATTTTGCATAGCATATTCAACACCATACTTTTTTAAACATGTCTATTTTGCTTTATTACGTATTTCTTTTAATTCAAATGGATTATTTACACCATATTTTTCTAAACATGTTTCTTTAATCTTCTATTTAATTTTATCTGATTTATGTGGGTGTGAAACCCCATAATTTAATAACCATGTATTTATTGTTTTATTTTTTATATCATTATCTTTAAGAGTACAATCAACACCATATTTTTCTAAACATGTTTGCTTCATTTTTTCTTTTACTTCTTTATTCTATGAACTAACTTCACATCCATATCGTTTTAAATTTGTTTCTACTGTTTTCTATTGTATTATTTCTTTACCTTTATCTGAATTTTTACATTCTTGAGAACAGAAACTTTTATATTTCCATTCTCGTTTATAAAATGCAAGAGGTTTTCCACATACTGGACATTTAGAATGCTCTTCTATTTCATATTCAATTCTATAAATTAATTCTCTAACCATTTCATTACCTGTAGTGTCAGTAAATCTATTTCTTATATATGTAAGAAAATCTGGACATTTTTTTATTTAAAGATATGATTTTAAGTCCTTTTCCTTTTAAATTCTAATTATAAAATTCTATACATTCTTCATCATTATTGATCATACTTAATAACTATAATTTTATAAAAATTATATATAAAAATATATAAACTGTCTATATAATAAAAAATGTGGATATACCCATATCATGAATATATCCACATTATTAAATTATTTTATTCTTATATTATTATGCAATATAAGACTTAACCATATTTGAAACCATCGCACCATCAACTAACTTAAATTGACTTCTTACAAAACCGATAACTTTACCCATTTCTTTCTGTGTATAATTACCATTATCTGCAATATATTTTTCAATTACAGTTTTTACTTCATCTTCTGATGCCATCTTTGGAAGCAATTCTTTGATGTAATTCATCTGTTCAGTAAATTCTGATGCTTCTTCTGTTCTACCTACAAAAAGACGAGTTTTAATATCGCCCTGAAGTTCCTTAACCATTTTGTTAAGAATCTGAATTTCTGTTTTCTCATCAAGAACAGGGTAATTTCCATCTTGATCTGCAGCACCAGTCTTATACTCAAGCATACGAGCTTTTACCAACTTATATGTATTAAGTTTCGCCTTCTCATGAGCCTTCATTGCATCCTTAATAAGATTATTATACTTCACAATAATAGGATGCTCTTTCTTATTCTCTTCCATTTTTCTTTAATTATTTAAAATTAATTAATAATTTACTTTAACTTTACGACCAATAATAATATAAACAATTACTGCAATATATGTAAACAAAAGTCCGCAAACAGCAGCAGTAATTGTTCCTCGATTATTTGCCTTTGCAATATAATAGCAAAGAATCATACAAATAATCATTGATAAAACACATGAACCTATTAGCATATTTTTAAAATTTTATTTTATTTATTAATCATGAATATGTTCTTTAATGTATGTAAATATCCTTTTATAAGTTCCTTTTTGTATTGATTCCCACATATCAGATATATACACATCACGACCTTTATAAAAATCTAGTAACATTTCATGAATCTTCAGATTAATCTCTTCATTTGTTATATTATTTACATAAGAATTTGTCTGTTTTTGTTCTTTAAATTTTATCATCTCTATATTTAAAAATTTAATTAAAAACTCTATCTATAATCTCATTGTATATTTTCTTAAAAGTTCCATTAACCATAGCATCTCTTAATTCCGAATTATCATAGTTACAAAAACGTTTTTCAATGAGATTTTCGATTATATGTAATTTTATCTCCTCCTTTGTTGGTGTTCCACCATTTGTATTTTTAAATCGTATAGACATTGTTTAATTATTATTTAAAAAGTTTACACAAATAATATGCTATACCTGCACATACACCAGTTAAACATAATGCGAAGGGAAATCCATAAATCCAATCTTCCATACCATTTGTTAGATTCATTCCATAAAAGCCCGGAACAAGTGCAGCAACCATTAAACATATAGTTATAATCGTCATTTTCTTCATAGTCTGGTTCAAACTATTATTAATAATAGATGAATATGAAGATTGTTCACGTTCTAGAATATCACTATATATTTGAGATGTATGTAATGCCTGACTTAATTCTACTTCAACATCATCCATAAGATCTTCATCATATGATTTAGAAGGAATAAATCTTTTTGCTCTTGTTAATACAGATTCATTATCTTTAAGTGATGCAGTAAAATAAACTAAGAATTTTTCTATATTCATTATATGCATCAATTCACTTTTATTCATCTTATCACTAAGAGATGATTCTGCTTTTTTCATTTGTAAATGAATCTGCTTTAAATATTTAAGATACCAAAAATTCGATTCAAGAAAAATACTTATGTAAAGATCATAACCTGTTCTATTAATTTTTTTCTGATTTGACCAGTTAATAAAATTAGATATAACATTATTTTGTCCATAATATACAGTTACAAGTATATTATCTTTTAACATCATACCTAATGGTATAGTTGTATATATAGGATCTTGATTTTCTTCTGTTCTTACTCTATTAGGAACACGAATAATTGTTAATATCCAACCATCATCTCTGTCAAATCTAGGTCTTTCATCAATATCGGAAATATCTTCATAAAAATAATCAGGTGTATTGAAATGTGAAACGAGTTCATTTATATCATCCTTTGTTGGATTTACTACATTAATCCAACAACTAGAATCATATTGTTCTGTTTCTTTAAACCCATTATCACATTTCAAATACTGTATCATATCCCTGTTATTTTTTATTTTAGATATTCTTATTCTTATAAATGAATAAAGTCTTATCTTTATTCACTTTTATTTTATCTTTTTTCAAGTTATAAAGAATACGACATAGTTCTATATATCGCTTAGAGATTTCTGTCATCTCATCTTTACAACATTTCATCTGCTTTTCAATACATTCAAGTTTATCATCGAATTCAGTAAGTTTTGCTTTATAAAAATAACAATCTTCTGTATTATCTGTCTTACTATCATTCTTTGATTCTTTCTTCTTAAGTTCTGCAAGATAAAGTGCAGCTTCTATCTGATTCTTACAGAAAATATCATCAGGTTCAACCCAGATTTTAACAATCTTTCCACCTAATGAACCTGTATTCTTAACATACATTGCAAAATTATGCAAACCAGATTCATCTTGCCACATAATAATCTTATGAAGCTCATTATCTGCAACACCATAACCATAATTCAATGTATCAAATGTTGCTTCAGTTGTACTCAAAAAACGTCTTGATGGATCATTGAAAAATGATGTCAACATTTTTGCAGTTTCATTAGAGAAAAAATGTTCAGATTTCTGATAAAACTGCTTAATACGATCTACAATTTCCTTTGTAGTCATTACATTTTCTTGGAATTCCTTAATGCTATTTGCATCAATGGAAATACCTTTCTTATCTACATAAAATTTAATCATATATTATTAATTATTGGTAAATATTTTCTTAATTTTTTATAATCATCTTCTTCTAGTCTAAGTCTTGTAGGATCTCTAAAATAGTTATCACCTTTGGAATTTCTGATATATGCATAATAACCTGCCCAATATGTATGACCATCCCATTCATTAGTTACTCTTACAACATGTGTAATATCTTCAATACATATAACAGATTTATAGCTAGTCATAAAGAAATGTTTATTATTATTTCTAAATTTTATCATAATGCATAGTTAAAAACTCATAAAATGTATATTCTTCAATATTATTTAATTCAGATTCATCTAATATAACAAAAGATGTTCCTTCTGTTTCAACAACATTATCATATTCAATGTATTTAATATTGTTTTTTAAAAGAAATTCTCGTAATTCCTCATTATTCTCACAATTATCTATATTATCATATAATATATCAGGAAATTGTTCTTTTAATTTAGATTTAATTTCAATAATTATATCATGTAAAAAATTATCATAATATCTAAATATATCTTTTAAATATAATGTATTTTGTCCATTTGGATTTATATCACTTACATATAAATATGAATCTTCCCAAAGAAATTTATTACTTTTTCTCTTTGGATCTGCTATATCAATTGCTTGACATAGATTTCCACAATGCCATCCTAAATGACATTCATCAATATCAATACAATTGATTTTCTTTGAACTACCATGATATACTAACATAATAAAATAAAATTAATCAATATAAGAAATATTACCAGTTTCTTTATTCAACAAAATTGCTTTACCTTTTGATGAATATGCAGAATTATCTTTCGATGGAAATATTACATGCTCTTTTGTTTCAATAGGTGATGCATATCCATATTCAAATATTTTTTCGCATGTTTCTAATGAATATAATTCATACTTATCTATTGGTTTATAATACTTTCCATATACAATGTATCCACGACTCCATTTTGGTATTTCAATATTAACTTCTTCTCCTGTTCGTAGATTAATAATAACATCTGTTTCCTTTAAGTATTTTTGACCAACTTTTCGTTTATCTCCTTTATAATTATATTTTACATAATCTTCATTATACTTATCTGCTTCTTCTTTTGTATAATGTGATATTTCAACACGTGTAAAAAAATCAAAAAGGATTTCTTTATTATACTTCTTAATACTATAATACAATTCAGATAATCCTGCTGCACCTTTACAATAATAAATATTGTCATTTAATTTCTTTCCATCAATTGCTATATGCACAAATTTAGGCTTTGCAAAATGTTCAGATAATGATGACATTTCTTTTTCAATATCATTATCAACAGGAACGAAACTAAAATGTGAATTTCTGATATATGTTATCATATCATTATCTGATGGTCCAGAGAACATATTTGTTAAATATGAATTAAGTGATGTAGCAAGATCTTTATTTAATGCATCTTCATTAAATTCAAAATATGATAAAAATCCACCATTATTTAAATAAGTTGAAATTAAATCATTCATTTTCTTTTATGTTTATTAATTACTTTACATATTGTATCAATCTTAATAGGTTTAATATCAACCCATTTTGAAATTTTATTACTATCAACTGGTTTATTTGTAGTTGAATCTAATACACATGTAATATGTGGCTGCTTATTTTTAATTAACATTGATACAACTTCAGTTTTCTTAATACGAAATGCAAAAACATTTTCATATCTGCCTATACCATCAACTGTTAAATACATATGAGTATCAGGTGGTGTATCCTTTAAATAATTAATAATATTTTCTGATTTTGCATCATCAAAATTACCATCATTAAATATCATTGTACAATGGTCAATATATTTCTTCCATTCCTGAAGATATTTTGCACCATTATCTACATTTTCACAAAATGTAATTTCAAGTTTTTCTTTATCTTCATCTGAGACAAAAAACCCTGCATATATAAATGAATTAAGATTAATTATCATATTTAAATCGTTTTGTTTCTTGATCAATAAGTGAAAATAATAAACTAAATTTACTGTCTTTCTGAACTCGTTTCATATTGTATATTTTATCAACAATAGTTTTTTCTTGAAGCTGGTCAATCACATTACAGAAAGTAATATACATTGCTTTCTTTGGTAACTTATTTTCTTTATTAAATTCACTATATTTAATTAACTTGTCATCATATTCAAAAAATGTATTATCATAAAGATATTTGTATGGATGCTTTGCAATTCCTATGATAAGACTATTAACACATGGTAATGAATTATCACGTAAATAATCTTTAAGTCTTACACCTAAGCCTTTATGATATGTTACACCATCATTTTCACACATATGACAATAACCATCGATAATTATAGTATCAAGAATATATCCTCGTTTCCAACATTCTTTTAATACATCTACAATACAAGGTAATTCTCTTTTATAAAAATTACCGGGTTCGTATAATGCTATATTATCTGTACGTGTAATAACAATATCTTTAAATGTTATATCATCATATGTTTCAAATATACCTGCAACTGTGCGGGCATATTCTTTATCTGTATCTTTATCTGTATAATAATATACGTCTATATAAACTTTCATAATTTTTCCTATATATTCTTATATTATTATAAGAAAAGAGTTGAATAAAGTTTGTTTATATTCAACTCTTTAATGTTATTTAGTTTAAATTACTTCCATGAAACTTCTGCAGTTGATGTGTAATATGGATCACGACATCCAGAATATGGGTCATATTCTGCTTCTGTTTCAACAGATACTTCCATATGCTTAGTAACCTGCTTACGAACAATAGATGGAGTCTTTGTATCAACTACAGACTCCGCGGTTGATTGCATCATCTTCTTAATTGCAAGTGCAACTTCATGTTCTGGTGTATTAAGCTGTGCATCTCGAACCTCAATTTCATGCTGAAGCTCTTCTTCCTTCTGAGACATCTTCTGAATTGTTTCATGCAATTCATCAATAGTCTTAATCATCTGCTGAATTTCTGGAATCAACATAGCTTGATAAGACTTCTTAATACCCTTTGAAAGGAACTCTTCTGATGATAAATCTGTATATGATAACATAATTATATATTTTTAAATGTTTAACTTCTTGTTTATTATTTACATTACAAAGATACACATTTATTTCCTAATAAAAAAATATATCATAAACTTTTTATTCATAATACAATAAAATATATGAGTAATTAAACAAAATTATAATATATGATAAGTACTATTAAGAGTTTAATCTTTGATATTAAACAAAATAATTATACAGATGATAAAATAATGTCATTACGTAATGAACTATCAAAATATAATGTAGATGAAATTAAATCTATATTAAGTAATGATGAGATTACTGATTTATTGAATATATGTAAAGACACATATTATAATACCCAAAAAGAAATTATTGATGATTATAAATTTGATGCTCTTGAAACATATATAGGATTAGAAAATAATAATTATGTAGGTAGTAAAAGTACAGCTAAACATGCAAATTATACTATCAAACATAGTTTCATTATGGGTTCTTTATCAAAAGTTCAGATTAAGCAAGATAAAGAAACAGGTAATGTTGATATGAATTATTTTGCTGATGAAATATCTAAATATATAGATAAATCATCAAACACTAAATATTTTGAAACAACACCAAAATTAGATGGTTGTTCATTTAGTGCTGAATTTACAGTAGATGAAAATCATAATTACAAATTCATATCATGTGCAACACGTGGTGACGGTAATTATGGTACTGATATTAGTCATTGGATTAAACCAAAGATTTTAAAAGAATGGACAAAGATTAAGGAATGCTGTCAAAATATTCTTACACAAAATGATATTTTATGTATCAGAGGAGAAGTTCTTGTACCTGTTAAAGATTTCAATGAAAAATATGCAGATGAATTTACTAATCCTCGTTCTTATGTTGCAGGGTTATTAGGTAGAAAACTTTCAGATATACATCCAAATCTTATTCTACATAATGATTTACATTTTGTATGTTATGATTATAGAATATATAATACTGTATCTAAAAAGTATACAGAATTATCATGGATTAATAAAAATGATCCTACATATAAAATATTAAGTAATTATATCGGTTATATTGGAGAATTACCAGAAACAAAATATTGTCAGTTACATTCATATTCAAGCAGAATAACAGGTAAAATGTTATCAGGTATATATGATGAATATAATAAATTCAGAAATAATGAATCTGTATATGCATTGGATGGTATTGTATTTAAACCATCTTGTTCAAATAGATTATATAATGAAGATAGAGCACGACCAGTAGATTGTGTTGCCATGAAATTTATTCCTATGATAAATTCAACACATATTATTGATATTGAATGGAATGTAAAGAAAACAGGAGAATATTTTCCTAAAGCTATAATTGAACCAATTTACCTTGATGGAAAAGAATTAAAGAAAGCTTCTTTACATAATTATAATTATATCATTAAGAATAAATGTGGTATTGGTTCAGAAGTAAGAATTTCATTAGCAGGTGATATAATTCCTTTTGTATATGAAATTGTTAAGCCATCAGGTATTGATAATATTAATTTACCAAATGATTCTGAAGTAATAACGGAAACTTCTGGTAATATGCATCTTATGAAGATTTTTAAATCACATAATGAATTTAATAAAAATAAGTTCTTAGCTTCTGCTACTGCATTAAATATTAATACTATAGGTCCAGCTGCTGCAAATACATTATGGAATGGTTTACATAATGACATTAAAGATTTAACTAATATTGTTTATTTAATGTCTGATAATAATTTAGATCTTATTACAAAAACATTTGGTGAAACAAAAACATATACAAATATTGTTAATAATTTAAGAGAATATAGGAATCATCTTACATTGGAAGATATTATATTAAGTTTTTGTTTTAAGACATGTGGACATAGAGCATCTGCATTATGTGCGAAGATTATAAGAAATGAGGAATATTCGACATCAAGTTTCAGTTCAGTATCTTATAATTGGGCATTAGATAAAAACAGTGAAGAATATAATCTGGTTATGAATGTTGTTAATTTACTTAATATCGATATATCAACAAAAGAAAACAGTAAGGATAATAACGAAAAAATAAAGATTATTATGACTGGATCTCCAAAAGCATTCGGTTTTTCAACAAAAAAAGATTTCTTAAATATACATCCAGAATATGAAGAAACTACAGTATGGTCCGAATGTAAAATATTATTTACTGATGATTTAAATTCAACATCAAGTAAAATGAAGAAAGCAAATAAATTAGGTATTGAAATTAAAACATATGAATAAAAAGAAATGGTGAATAACTTTAATTAGTTATTCACCATTATTTTCAATAATAATTATCTTCTAAACTTTCATCTGCCATCATTTATAACAACTTATATTCATAATCATCTATTTGTTTTAATTCTTTTTCAGAAAGGTAATTCATCATAGATGTTTCTACTTCAGAATATAATTGTTCTTCTTCATCAGTAAAATGTTTTTGTGTATTATCCATAATAAATTAATCAGTTATTTTTAACTAATTTTAAAATTTCATCTAAACATATCTTTACAATATCATTATCGCAATATTGTTCTTTTTTACTGTTAATGATATTTGTTAATAAATCAATATCAACCTCTACATATTCTTTTTCAAAATCATCTTTTGGAATAGAAAAACATGCATAACGTTCTGTGCGGCTAGATGTATCATGATAATGTTTTGATAACATCTCATAATAATTCTTATATATAGGTGATTTTTTCTTAATTGTAACACATATAGTATCATAAGAACCCGTTAAACATGAGTTATTCTCAGATGTATAAACCTTTCCTTTTTTACCCATGTTTGAACCTGATGCTGTTGTCGGTTGATAATATAATCCTGTATATTTATGTTTAATTTTATAATTCATAATTTATTCTCCTGTATAAGATTCGTGACCAATTTTGATTTTAATATAACCATCTTTCAACATTGTTTTATAAATAGATCCAAGAGATCTACACATTGAGCATTTTACATCCTTCTCTGAATCAAACTTCCACATAAATCCTCGATTTGTACTTGCTCCATATATAGCAGGACCTAATGTAGGATGATTAAATTCTGCATAATAGAATGTAAATGTTTTGAAAATATGTGTATCTTTCATGAAATTACGATTCCAAAATACACGTTCTGGTTGATTTTCTTTCCATGGTGTATCATATGATAAGTATCTCATAAAAGTCGTATCTTTTTCTGGATCATAATTCTCTGGATAAGATGTTCTTGTTTCACATATACCATATGCATTTTCAAAATATAATCCTGCTTTATTTGATTTAATATCCATAATTTATTTTTTAATTTTACGTGAATATTCTTCACCTATATTAAATAATTCAACTCCGTTATTTTTATATTTTTCAATATTATTGTTATAATGTTCAATAACAATATCAGACCATTGCTTTGTATTATCACTTTTTAAATAAGTAGTACTCCACAATTTTACTAACGTTTCTCGTCCTATCGCAAATAAAATTTTTGCATATTCTTGCGAAATTTTATGAACACCGCAATTCAGTATTGAACAACATGTACCTCCGCGATAATTGTCATTATTAATAGTTTCATGAGGATAGAAAATTACAACATCATCCACAAAACATTGCATTAATTTTCTACTATCATAATAATTATTAATTTCTTGAACAATACCAGGTAACATATTACATGTTTCTACCCAATCACCTACTTTATAATCAATATAAGAATTGACTTTATTTAAATATTGTTGTATCTCTACTTTATTCATAATATATAATTTTAATTATTTTATATATGCAAAGATACATATTTTATTTGGAATTAAAAAGTAATTATTTAAATAAAACCATTTTAATTAGTTCATCTACTT
>OBSA01000074.1_pt1 | contig 33132 bp, 21 predicted proteins | sample 1501291 | NCBI WGS metagenome assembly OBSA01 (sample SAMEA3360679, study PRJEB22359) | human gut metagenome | biome: ENVO:urban biome; feature: ENVO:human-associated habitat; material: ENVO:feces | place: Bangladesh | collected 2011 | reverse complement strand
TGCTGCGGAGGCCGGAGACCTCCGCTACTTTTTTAGCCCAGTTTGCAGCGTTTTGCCATCGTGCTCCGAACGCCGTCCGATCGGATTCCGTTCGCCGTCCGATTGGATTGCGTTCGGTGTCCGATCAGATTCCGTTCGGTGTACGATGACATAAGCCCGAGGTTTGGGCGACTTTCCTTTACACTTTCCACTGCCCACAGTCCACTTCTTGCTTATTTAAAACCTACTACTTATGCTTTAATGTATTAGAACTTCAGACCCACGCTGAGCGTGTATGCTAAAAAACATACGGCATCACGCCGAACGATTACTCGCACGGGTGATGCCGTATATACGTTTTTTTTCAGTATTGTAAAGTAGATCCTTTGCTACTTCAGGTTATAGACAGCGTATTTCGCCTTGCCTTTGACCATGACCTTGTTGTAGGGCTTGGTCGGGAATACGAGGTTGGTCATAGCCATGCGACCTTCTGCGTCGAACGCCTCGATGCTGCAGCGGTCGATGAACACTCTGAGCTGAGTCATCTTGCCGTGAACCGGAGCCGTTGTGACGGCAGAGAAGTCGTCGCTGAAGTCCTTCAGTCCGCTCTTTGAGCGGTCGACGGTGAACGTGCGAATCTTGTCGTCGTAAACCATCACCACCTTCTCGCCCTTTTCGTTCAAGAGAGTGATTGTGGCTGTGCCCTTGAGTGTAACCACCAGTTCGCACGACTCGCTCAGCGTCTTTGTAGACTTCTTCGGGCGAGCCGCTGTCAGCTCAGGCGACGGAGTTACGCCGCAGTAGGTGTTGCCCTGATACTCGTAGAGATCGAGGTCGCGCGGAATGGAGTTGGCAGAGCGATACTGCATTGTAGGCACCTGGTTGGCATACTGCCAGTTGCTCATCCATGCCATAGCCACGTGGCGTCCGTTAGGAGCGTTGTCGAAGGTCACGGTAGCGTAGTGGTCCTTGCCGTAGTCCATCCAGCGTGTCATCTCAGGCGCTGTCTCGCATGTGAACTTCTTACCGTCGAAGTCGCCTACGAAATACTGTGTAGCCGAACCACCGAACGGGCCGCCGGGGTTGATGTTGCACATGAGAAGCCACTTGTATGTGTCGGTGCCGCGCACGCGCAGTTTCATAAGGTCGGGGCACTCCCATACGCCGTCGTGGTTGCCGTATTCGGCGCCGAACTGGCTCTCGAGTTTCCAGTCCTTAAGGTCGTCAGACGAGTAGATGTTCATGTGCTGACCCTCGGCAAGAATCATGTTCCACTTCTTGATGTCATCGTTCCAGAACATGTGCGGGTCGCGGAAGTCGGGTGTGCTGCCTGTGATTATGGGGTTGCCCTCGTGTTTTGTGAACGTCATGCCGTTGTCGTTGCTGTAGGCGAGGCTCTGCGTCTGGTTCTCGCCAGCCGATGTGTACATAGCCACTACGGCATCCTTACCGAATCCGGCAGTATTGTTGTGGTCTACCACAGCCGAACCAGAGAATATAGTGCCCCATGCGTCAGGCTCAATAGGCGTACCCTCAAACTTCCAGTGCATGAGGTCGGTAGACGTAGAGTGACCCCATGTCATGTTCTCCCACTGCGATCCGTACGGGTTGTACTGGAAGTAGAGATTCCATACGCCGTCCTTGTAGAACATGCCGTTCGGGTCGTTCATCCATCCGTAAGTAGGAGTGTGGTGGTAGACGGGGCGGTACTGCTCGCGGTTGGAGAGGTCGAGCGAGTCGGCGTACTTCATGTTCTTCCAGCAGGTGAAGCTCGCGATGCCGCCATCGTTGCGGTAGGTGCCGTTCACGTGGATGTCGAAAGAGATATTGCTGTTCTCCTTATACTCGTCGAGGAAGAACGGCACATAATAGTCGATGTGGTTTGAAGCCAGGCGTATGTTGAACGCCTTCACCTGGTTGTTGCCGTCTATGACCTTCACGTTGCACATCTCAGCCTTCTCCTGCACCGGCAAAAGCAGGTATTTCTGCGATTTGTCAACACGATAGATGCAGTGGTTGCTACTGAGAAAATGGGTCTGCTGCGCCGAGGCTGTCATTGCAAGTCCTACGAGAAGCGACGCTGCCGCTGTGCGGCTGAAGAAAGATTTGTTCATATTATATAGGTTTTTAGAATAATCGAAATTGCCGAGCCGGTAGACTCTCGGTTTCTGCTGCAAAATTAAGCTATATATCTAAATCTGTATAACATTTATGTTTCCTAAAATTGCAGAAAACAGTGTATGAAACAAAACTTGCACTAATTGTTTAAAATATTGCATTCACGTTTTCGATAAATTACTTAACTTTGCTGATGAAAACATTAAAGCCTAACACGTATTTATGAAAACCAGAATCTCTAATACATTATTTATATTATTTGCGACGCTTGTTACGCTCAGCGGTTGCACCACCAACTATAAATATAAAATAGGTGTGTCGCAGTGTGTAGGCGGACGATGGCGTGAGAAAGCCAACGTAGAGATGCTCTCAGCGCAGCACCTCTACGACACCGACGTTAAGGTGGTTATAAAGAACGCCGATAATAACAATGAACGCCAATGCTTGCAGATAGACAGTCTTGTGGACGAGGGCGTCGACCTGCTTGTGGTGTCGCCTAATGACTACCATGCCCTGAATGGCAGTCTGCAACGCGCTCGCGAAAAGAATATTCCTATTGTTTTCTTCGACCGCACTACAGCATTGAAAGACTATACCGCTTATATCGGCGGCGACAACGTTGAGGCAGGACGCAAGATGGCGGAGTATGCAGTCTTGCTATGCCGTGACAGCGTTAAGACTGACGGACGACGCCCTATTGTGCTGGAGATGACCGGACCGCTCGCAATATCGCCTGCCGCACAGCGCCACGCCGGATTTAGCGAAGTCATCAGCAACAATCCGTCAATCGACTATCGTCATGTGCCAAGTCAATGGTCGTACGACGACTGCAAGCGCATTATGCGTGAATGGCTGGAGAATGGCAAGGCGGTAGATGTAGTGTTCTGTCATAGCGACCTTGCTGCTGTGGGAGCTTACGAGGCTGCAAAAGAGTTGCACAAAGAGCGTGAGATACGCTTTCTTGGCATCGACGGACTGCCTGGCGAGGGTCTTGACGCTGTGCAGAACGCGCAGCTCGCCGCGTCGTACATCTATCCTACGCATGGCGAGGAAGTGATAGCTCTCGCTCTGCGCATACTTGAGGGTAAGCCGTTCGAGCGTATGAACAACCTGAAAAGCATTGTCGTCACGCCGCAGAACGTAGCCGACATAGCGCTTAGCAGCAACTCGCTGCAGAAGCAGAACCAATATCTCGCCACTATACAGTCGAAACTCGAAACGTATCTCGGCTTTTATCATATCCAGCGCGCGCTGCTCATAGTGTCGCTGCTTGTCATCCTGCTGCTGGCTGTAGCCGTGTTCACTACATGGCGTGCCGTGCGCGCCACACGTCGTGCCAACCGTCGCATGCGCGAACTGAATGATGAGCAGACTCGATTCTTCACCAATGCGTCACATCAGTTGCGCACGCCGCTCACGCTTATAGCCGGACCGGTCAACCAACTCGCAGAAGGCAAGGGCGACCGGCAGCAGCTCGTGGACATCGTGCAGCGCAACGTAGAACAGTTGCAGCGCCTTGTGAGCGACGTGCTGCTGTTCCGCCGCGAGAACAGCGCCACCGTTGACGACACTACCGTAACTACCGACGAGCAACTCCTCGCAAGTCGCAAGGCTGTGCAGGAGAGTCGTCACGACACACTTATCAACGACAATGCCGACGAACTCGCCACGGTGCTCATCGTGGACGACAACGCCGATATGCGTGCTTATCTGCGCACGTTGCTGCTCGACCGCTATTATGTTATAGAAGCTGCCGACGGACAGAGCGGACTGAAGCTCGCGGTGGAGAGCGTGCCCGACATCGTAGTGTCGGACGTGATGATGCCCGTAATGGACGGACTCGCCTTCTGCACCCGTCTTAAGCAACACGAGGCAACAAGTCACATACCCGTGTTGCTGCTTACAGCACGCAGCAGCGAGCAGCAGCACATCGAAGGATTGCAGACCGGTGCCGACATATACATGACAAAGCCGTTCAGCGCCGACTTGTTGCTTGCCAACATTGCGTCGCTGCTTGCCAACCGTCAGAAGCTGCGCCAACTGTTCAATACTCAAAACCTCAATACTCAAAACCTCAACACCACACCATCTCAACACCTCACCACTCAAAACTCACCTTCGCCCGACCGCCGCTTCCTCGATACCTTCCTCAAGGCAATGGAGAAGCACATGTCGAATACCAATCTCAAGATAGAAGATCTGGGCGACGAGGTAGGACTCTCGCGTGTGCAGCTCTATCGCAAGGTGAAGGCGCTTACGGGCATGACTCCCGTCGAGATTTTGCGCGAGACACGACTCAAGCGCGCCATGCAGCTGCTCAAGACAACAGATAAAACAGTATCAGAAATAGCTAACGAAGTGGGATTTGCCACCCCGGGCTACTTCTCCTCATGCTTCAAAAAGCAGTATGACAAGTATCCGACAGATGTCAGAGAGGAGATGAAGGTTTAGCTTTTCGTGAAAAATATGAAAAAAAACTCAACGTTTTTGACTATTTAGTCAACGATTGTTGCATGTAACATGAGTGATATTTTGTGAACGATTCATTAAATATTACTAATCTTTTGTTTTTATAACTTTGCAACCGTAAAACTTAAACCCAAAACAAAAAACGTAAAACTTATGAAAAAAGCAAAAGTAGCTTTAGTAGGTATGCTCATGCTCGCTGGGTCAGGCGCATATGCTCAGACCAACGGCATCGGTGGAACAGTGACCGACAACGCCGGTGAACCTATTATCGGTGCATCGGTTAAGGTTAAGGGCTCCACGAACATGGGTACAGTGACGGATATCGACGGCAACTTCAAACTTGACGTGAAGCCAGGCGAAACCCTTATCATCTCTTATATAGGTTGCAAAGACCAGGAGGTGAAGGCAGGCGAAAACCTCAAGATTGTGCTTCAGGACAACTCAGAGGTTCTCGGCGAAGTGGTAGTAACGGGTTATCAGGTGCAGCGCAAGGCCGACTTGACCGGTTCTGTATCTGTAGTAAGCACCAAAGATCTCAAGTCGACAGCCGACACAGATCCTATGCGTTCGCTTCAAGGCAAGGTGCCGGGCATGACTATCACCACCGACGGTTCGCCAGTTGGCACCGGTACGGTTCGCATTCGTGGTATCGGTTCGTTCAATTCTTCTCAAGATCCTCTCTTTGTTATCGACGGTGTGCCTACCACCACAACCCTCAACTCGCTCAACATGAACGATATTGAGAGTATGCAGGTGCTCAAGGATGCTGCTTCGGCATCTATCTATGGTTCACGTGCTGCCAACGGCGTAATCATCATCACCACAAAGCATGGCAAGAAGGGTAGCAAGCTGAATGTCGACTTCTCTGCAAACCTTACTGCTCAGTTCTACAACTCGCAGTCGATGATGAAGCTCTGCAACACCTCAGAGTATGCAACGGCAATGGCTCAGGCTGCACTCAACGATGGTCTCGACCCCGTGGCTTATGCCCACAACTATGGTCTTGACTTCAATGCCTCTACCGGCCGCACCATCAAGGCATACGATCCTGCCTCAAAAAGCTATAAGACATATACCGTAAACGGTGCTTACGACGGCTATATCAATGCAAAGAAAACAATGCGACTGTCGGACACCGACTGGCTTGACGAGATTTCGCGCACCGGTTTCATGCAGAGCTACGACCTCTCTCTGTCGGGTGCCACCGACAAGTTCACTGGTCTTTTCTCGGCAGGCTACAAGAAGAACGACGGTATCTTGAAGTATTCTAACTTCGAGAACTTCTCAGCCCGATTCAACTCTACATACAATGTGAACAAGATTGTAAGTGTAGGCGAGAACGCTACGGTTACTTACTCGAAGCAGGTAAATAGCGCACCGATGGAGAATGCGTTGAAGATGTCGCCTACGGTGCCCGTATACGAAGAAGACGGCACTACATTCGCTGGTCCGGTGGGTGGTATGAGCGACCGTCAGAACCCTCTGCGCGAGATGTACATGAACCGCGACAACGCACTTAAGATATGGCGTGTGTTCGGCAATGCCTATGTAGATGTGAAACCGCTGAAGGGCCTTGTGCTCCGTTCTAATTTCGGTCTCGACTACTATCATTCGTTCATTCGCTCGTTGAACCACACGTTCAAGTCGGACATCGTGAACAACAACATACCGAGCGCCACACTCTCTGCCCACGACGATGTGCGCTGGACATGGAGTAACACAGCCAACTACAACTTCAAGATTGCACGCGACCACGACTTCACGGTGCTTGCTGGTATGGAACTGCACAAGCAGACCGTAGAGGATATGGGTGCGTATGCCCAGAGCTTCGTGATAGAGGACAAGGACTATATGTGGCCCGATGCCGCTACGGGTATTGAGCGCGCTACGGGTATCGGCTCTGGCTACTCGCTGGCTTCGTTCTTCGGTAAGGTCGACTACAACTGGCAGGACCTTATCCTTGCTTCGTTCACCATACGTCGTGACGGCAGCTCGCGTTTCGGCAAGAACAATCGCTATGGCAACTTCCCTGCAGCTACTTTGGGCTATCGTCTTTCGAAGAACCTCAAAGCAAACTGGATTGACGATCTTAAGATTCGTGCCTCATGGGGTAAGACTGGTAACCAGGAGATTTCCAACACAGCTCGCTACGGCTTGTATGTAGCCGACTACGGATTAGACCGTGTTACATCTACCGCTTACGATCTCTATCGTCAGGGTACAGGCATCTTCCCGTCAGGTTTCCGCGCAACTCAGACTGCGAACGACAACTTGAAGTGGGAGACAACAATACAGTATAACGTTGGTGCCGACTTCTCTTTGCTCAGCCAGGAACTCTACGGATCGGTTGACGCATATATTAAGGATGTAAAGGACATGCTTATCTCGCCGGCATTCCTCGGAGCAGTGGGTGAGGGCGGTTCTACATGGTCGAACGGTCCGTCGCTTCGCAACGTGGGTATGGAGGCAAGCGTGGGCTACCGCCACATCACGAAGTATGGCCTGCGCTACGACGTGACTGCCAACATCGACTTCTTCCGCAACAAAGTGACGTATCTGCCTTCTACCACAACCGGCTCGTATGCACACACAGTGAAGGAGAACCTCGTGCAGTCGAAGAAGCCTTACGGCTCTATCGTGGGCTACGTTGTAGATGGACTCTTCCAGAACAGCGAGGAGGTAAAAGCCTCTGGTCAGCCTAACGCTCGTGTGGGCGGATTGAAGTATGCCGACCTCGACCACAGCGGCACTATCGATGCAAAGGACCAGACATGGATATTCGATCCGGTGCCCGACTTCAACTGGGGTCTTAACGTGCAGCTCGGATACAAGAACTTCGACCTCTCTATGTTCTTCCAGGGAGTATGCGGCGTAGATGTTTACAACAACCAGAAATTCCAGACCGACTTCTGGAGCCTCACCGACGCCGGAAGCAACAAGGGCAACCGTATGCTTGGCGCTTGGACCGAGGACAACACTTCGTCTAAGATACCGGCGCTCACAACCAACAACACCGGTGACGAGGGACGCGCCTCTACTTACTTCGTAGAACACGGCAACTGGATGAAGCTCCGCACGCTGCAGCTTGGCTACAACTTCAGCGACTCGCTCCTGAAGAAGCTCCACATGACATCGGCTCGTGTATATGTTTCTGGTCAGAACCTCTTCACATGGAAGAGCAGCAGCTTCACTATCTCCGACCCCGAGAACCCCAACTGGGCATATCCTCACTCTTCATCAGTGTCGTTCGGACTGCAGCTCAGTTTCTAAGGAGCTATTGATATTACAAAGAAGTCAAAACAATTTAAAGAATCAGAACAATGAAAAATTTATATAAATATATATTTGCAGCGATGCTCACGCTCGGCACTGTAACATCGTGCAGCGATTTCCTCGACGACTCTCCGAAGGGCGTAGTCGATCAGGACAAGGCTTTCAAACTCCCCGATGACATGGTCAATTCGGCATACGCCATGCTCGGCGACTGCTGGTACTCTTATCCGTTCAACCTCTGGCCTTACGGCGATTTGTCGTCAGACGACTGCTTGAAGGGCGGATCGGGCACTACCGACACTGGCTATCATCCGATGGAGATTTGGTCGACCATGACTTCTACACCGGGCGAGTTCGACGAACTTTGGTATCGCCTCTACTGTGCTGTTAGCCGCTGCAACCGCGCGCTGCTCTCGCTTGAGCAGTATGGCGACAGCAAGCTTGGCGAGGAGATGACGAAGCAGCGTGTGGCAGAGGTGAAGTTCCTGCGCGCCCACTTCTACTTCAAGCTCATCACCATGTTCCGCCAGGTGCCTTGGATTGACGAGAACGTAATGAAGAACAATCTTCAGGAGAAGACCCGCAACGACGAGTTTACATACCAGGAGTTGTTCGGCAAGATAATAAACGACTTCAAGGAGGCATACGACGTGCTGCCCGAGATGCAGAAAGACCAGAACCGCGTCAATCGCGTTGCTGCTGCGGCATATCTCGCCAAGTGCTATCTGACGCTTGCCTACGGCGACGGCTACGAGGCAACCAACGGCTACGACCACGTCAACACGGAGTATATGCAGAAGGTGATTGAATACACAAACGTGGTGAAGAACTCGCCTTACTTCGGCTATCTTGAAGACTACGGCGACATCTTCCTGCCCGAACATAAGAACAGCAAGGAGAGTGTGTTCGCCGTGCAGACTTCCGACTACAAGGACGACAATACCACCTTCGGACGCGCCAACTGGAGCAACGTGCTCAACGGTGTTTGGGGAATGTGGTCGTGCGGATGGGACTTCCACAAGCCGTCGCAGGACCTCGTGAACGCTTTCAAGACAAAGAACGGTCTGCCCGAGTTTGACGACTACAACAAGCATATCGACTATCCCGTCAACGGCCAGCCGACCACCCAGAAATGGGATCCGCGTCTCTTCCACACCGTTGGTATGCCTACTTTCCCGTACAAGTACGAGAAGGAGTATACGCTCACAAAGGCTAACAGTCGCACACCGAACACTTACGGCTACTACTGCTCTATGAAGGAGGTGCCGCAGCGCTCTAAGGGCGAGACCTACAACGGCTCATGGCAGGCGTTCGCTATGAACGACTATGTGTTCCGCTACTCAGATGTGATGCTCATGCGTGCAGAGGCTCTCATCGAGACCGACCAGCTTGCTGAGGCTCGCACCATAATCAACGACATTCGCCAGCGTGCGAAGAACTCTATAGACAAGCACATCGCTTACGCCAAGGATCAGTGCGAGATAGCGCTCTATCCCGAGTCTTACTTCAAGGACAAGGAGACGGCACGCAAGTGTCTGCGCTGGGAGCGCCGTCTGGAGCTTGCAATGGAGAACGGACGCTACTTCGACCTGCGTCGCTGGGGATTGGCTTCAAAGACTCTCAACGCCTACTTCGCAACCGAGAAGAACGACGTGTACGACGGACAGACATACGCTACGTATCTTAAGGATGCCCACTACACGGCTGGCAAGAACGAGTTCTATCCGATTCCTTACAACCAGCTCTACTATGTGCCTGGCTTGTATAAGCAGAACAAGAACTACTAAAGGACGTCACCGATATTCGGTGTAAATATAAAACCCTTAATACAAAAAAGCGGAGGATATCACACCTCCGCTTTCTTGTACTGTGTAAAGCGCAATAGTACGAATGTTGCATCTGTAGCAAATATGTTGTGCAATGCGATTATTACAACTTTATGTAACATAATTTTCGCTCTGCTCGGCACGTTTAGCGTAATTTTGCTGCAGAAATTAATTCTCAACTCAACTAATAACTAAAAGTTTCATACGCAATGAACAATTCCAATCAAAGCAAACTGACACTCATCCCGGTGATGATTGCCTTCTTCACTATGGGCTTCGTCGATCTGGTCGGTGCAGTTTCAAACAACATGCAGGAAGACTTCGGACTCTCCGACTCCGCTGCAAACTTCTTCCCCTCGCTCGTGTTCTTCTGGTTCCTTATCTTCTCTGTGCCTACGGGCATGCTGATGAATAAGATAGGTAGAAAGAAGACCGTTCTGCTCTCAGTAGTAATCACAACATTGGCTGTGCTCCTGCCGCTCTTCGACAGCTTTATGCCTACAAAGGAGAGCCAGCTCTGGCTGATGTACATCTCTTTCTCGCTGCTCGGCATAGGCAACGCCATCATGCAGACCGGCATCAACCCGCTCGTGACGATGCTCGTCAAGGGCCATCTGGCTTCGACGCTCACCTTCGGTCAGTTCGTTAAGGCTATCGCTTCGTTCATCGCTCCGCTCATCGCTGCTTGGGGCGCTACCACTACAGCTCCTATCCTCGGACTCAGCTGGCGCATCCTCTTCCTGCTCTTCTTCGTTATAGGTATGGTGGCTACGCTGTGGCTCGGCATGACACACATTGAGGAAGAACCTATCGAAGGCAAGGCTTCTGGCTTCGGCGACTGTCTGAAGATGCTCGGTTCGCCAATCATCCTGCTCTCGTTCATCGGCATCATGTGCCACGTAGGTATCGACGTAGGTACTAACGCCGTTGCACCGAAAGTGTTGTTCGAGCGTCTTGGCGGCGCCGGCGACTCGCTCAGCCAGTTCGAGTACGCTACGTCAATCTACTTCGCATTCCGTACGCTCGGCTGCTTCACCGGCTCAATTCTTATGCGCAAGCTCAATATCCGCACCTTCTTCACAGTCATCGTGCTTATGATGGCGCTCTCTATGGTGGGCTTCGTGTTCGGCACAGAGAAGTGGGAGCTTTGGGCAGCAATCGCTCTCGTAGGCTACGGCAACTCTAACGTGTTCTCTATCGTCTTCTCGCAGGCTATGCTCTCTGCTCCGGAAAAGAAGAACGAGGTTTCGGGCCTTATGATCATGGGTCTGTTCGGCGGCACCGTGTTCCCGCTCTTCATGGGCTTCGCCAGCGACGCCGCAAAGGCTGCCGGCGCTCAGTATCCGCAGGTTTGGGCTGCTGCTGTGATGGCTATCGGCGTGCTCTATCTGCTCAGCTATATACCTAAAGTAAAGCAGAACTAAAGCCCAAAGCCCCTCCCAACCCTAAAGCCCCTCCCAACCCTCCCCGTCGGGGAGGGCTTAGGAAGGCTCAAGAAGGCTTAGAAAGGCTTAAACGCTGCCTTAGAAAGGCTTAAGAAGGCTCGGCTTATTCAAAAAAACAATAACTGAAAACAATAAAACTATGGAAAAGAAATATGTAGTAGGACTCGGTGAGGCACTCTGGGACGTGCTTCCTGAAGGTAAGAAACTTGGTGGTGCACCGGCTAACTTCGCGTTCCACGCCGGTCAGTTCGGCTTGAACTCAATCGCTGTGAGCGCTCTCGGCGAGGACAAGCTCGCTGACGAGACCGTGCAGCAGCTCGAGGAGAAGGGCTTGCAGTATTGCATGCCGCGCGTGCCTTATCCAACCGGTACCGTGCAGGTGAAGCTCGACGACGAGGGCATACCTACATACGACATAAAGGAGAACGTGGCGTGGGATAACATCCCGTTCACCGACGAGGTGAAGGCTATCGCTGAGAACACAAAGGCTGTGTGCTGGGGCTCGCTCGCTCAGCGCAACGTGGTGAGCCGCGAGACTATCTACAAGTTCCTCGACGCTACACCTGCCGACTGCATGAAGATATTCGACATCAACCTGCGCCAGGACTTCTACACAAAGGACGTTATCTGCGAGAGCATGAAGCGCTGCAACGTTCTTAAGATTAACGACGAGGAGCTTGTGCTCATAGGCAGAATGTTCGGCTATCCGGGCTTGGACATCGAGAACAAGTGCTGGCTCATCCTTGGCAAGTACGACCTCGATATGCTCGTGCTCACCTGCGGCGTAAACGGATCTTACGTGTTCACACCGGGCGAGATGTCGTTCCAGCCCACACCGAAGGTTGAGGTGGCTGACACCGTCGGCGCAGGCGACTCGTTCACGGGCACCTTCTGTGCTTCTATCCTCGCCGGAATGACGGTGGCTGAGGCTCACGAGCGCGCAGTGAGAGTGAGCGCATACGTCTGCACGCAGAACGGCGCAATGCCCGTACTGCCTGAGGAGGTGAAGTAAAGCCTAAAGCCCCTCCCAACCCTCCCCGTCGGGGAGGGCTTAGGATTGCCGATGTTCTTCTTGGCTTAAGAAGGTTTAGCTCGGCTTAGAATAATGAAAAGGTTTAGTTGTTAATATAAGTTCGTAATAGTAGAAATTTGTTTTTAGAGTTAGAAGCCGGGGGCATCGTTGCCTCCGGCTTTTTTCGGTTATATATTTTATGTATTGGCGTTGCGTTTCAGATTAAAGCAGTAACTTTGCAGTTGCGTACCCATACGCACATCTAAATAAATATATATATGAAATCAATAAGCCGCATACTTAAAGGCAACCCTACAATGGCGGAGAGCACGGTCTATTCTGTGCTCGTCATCTGCTGCATTTCCCACTTTCTGAACGACATGATACAGTCGATCATTCCGTCTATCTATCCTATCCTCAAGGACAAGTTCGACTTCTCGTTCGCGCAGATAGGTATCATAACGCTCGTCTTTCAGATGACATCCTCCATTCTGCAGCCCTTCACCGGACTGTCTGCCGACCGCCATCCCCGTCCCTATGCGCTCTCCGTCGGCATGTGCTTCACGCTCGCCGGACTGCTCATGCTTGCGTTCGCCGAGAATTATCTGCTCATACTGCTGGCTGTGAGCGTCGTAGGCTTCGGCTCGTCCGTGTTTCACCCTACGGCGTCGAGCGTGACGCAACTGGCGTCGGGCGGCAAGAAGAGTCTTGCGCAGTCTATCTTCCAGGTGGGCGGCAACGGCGGTTCGGCGCTCGGTCCGTTGCTCGCAGCGCTCATCATCCTGCCCTTCGGACAGCACGCCATATCGTGGTTCGCCATAGCCGCCCTGCTCGCAGCGCTCATCATGGTTCGCCTCGGAGCGTGGTATAAAGCCCGCCTGCAGTACGCAGTGAAGCATCCGCGCAAGGCAGAAGCGCTGAACACGCACATCTCCCGACGCGCAAAGTACGGTGCATTGCTCATACTCATCCTGCTCATCTTCTCGAAATACTTCTACACATCCTGCATCACGAGCTACTTCACGTTCTACCTCATCGACAAGTTCGGCGTCTCGGTGCAGGCTTCGCAGATATGCCTCTTCGTGTTCCTCGCCGCCTTCGCCATCGGCACGCTCGCCGGCGGCGTGTTCGGCGACCGCTTCGGACGCAAGTACGTGATATGGTTCTCCATCCTGGGCGCGGCTCCGTTCGCTCTCGCCATGCCCTACGTCAGTCTGACATGGACCATCGTGTTCACCTTCCTCTCCGGACTCATCATCGCCTCGGCGTTCTCCTCGATAGTGGTCTACGCCACCGACCTCATGCCCGACAAGGTGGGGCTTATAGCCGGCATCTTCTTCGGCTTGATGTTCGGTCTGGGCGGCATCGGTTCGGCGTTCTTCGGATGGCTCGCCGACAAGACCAGCGTCGAATACATCTTCAAGGTGAGCGCCTTCCTGCCGCTGCTCGGCATAATCGCCGGACTGCTGCCCGATACGCAGAAGCGGTCATAGTGGGGAGGCGTTTTTGCAACCTTATTGCACTATGTTTTTTATAATTTTGCATCCAAATTATAAACAATCAGTATGAAAAAGACAATACCAGTTATAGGCATGGCGTGCGTTGTCTGCGCCGCCAACGTAGAGAACAAGCTCAGAGGGTTGCGGGGTGTCAACTCGGCTACGGTGACTCTGTCTACACGCACGGTGCTTGTAGACTACGACCCTGACGTGATTACGCTCGACGATATGAAGCGCGAGGTGAGCAACGCCGGCTACGACCTCGTGGTGGAGAGCGACCGCAACGCCGAGGAGATTAACCGTCGTGAATATACGCTGCTGCGCCGCCGCACGCTACTTTCGTGGCTGTTTGCCGCACTCACGATGTATTTCGGCATGAGCGGCGACGGAGCGTTCAACAACCAGATTTGCCTCATACTCGCCCTCTTGAACATGTTCTACTGCGGCAGACGCTTCTATGTGTCGGCGGCAAAACAGATAACGCATCGCACGGCGAACATGGACTCGCTCGTGGCGCTGAGCACGCTTATAGCGTTCCTCTTCAGCACGTTCAATACGTTCTTCGGCGAGGCGGTCTGGGGCGCACGCGGCATCGAGTGGCACACCTACTTCGACGCTTCGGTGATGATAATCACGTTCGTGCTCACCGGTCGGTGTCTTGAGGAGAAAGCGAAAGACAGCACGGCGAGCAGCATACGCCAGCTCATGGGCATGCAGCCCAAGACAGCGCGCATCGTGACGCACGAGAAGATGGAAGGCACCGACGACTACCGCATGGAGGAGGTGCCTATCTCGACGATTCAGATAGGCGACACGATAGAGGTGCGCGCCGGAGAGAAGATTCCGGTGGACGGCGTGGTGTGTGCGGCTGAGAGTTTCATGACTGCCGATGCGGCGTACGTAGACGAGGCTATGATAAGCGGCGAACCTACACCGGCTATGAAGAAAGCAGGCGACACCGTGCTCGCCGGAACCATACCCAGTCAGGGCAAACTGCGTATGCGTGCGCGTCAGATTGGCGAGAACACAGCTCTTGCGCACATCATACGCATGGTGCAGGAGGCGCAGGGCAGCAAGGCACCCGTGCAGCGCATCGTAGACCGAGCCGCACGGGTGTTTGTGCCGACGGTGGCTGCCATCGCGCTGCTCACGTTCTGCATGTGGTGGGCTGTGGGAGGCAGCGCCGCACTGCCGCACGCTATTCTCTCGGCTGTGGCTGTGCTCGTCATAGCCTGCCCCTGCGCAATGGGATTGGCTACGCCGACGGCGCTCATGGTGGGCATCGGCAAGGCGGCGCAGAAGCAGATTCTCATAAAGGACGCATCTGCGCTGGAGAACCTGCATAAGATTCAGGCACTCGTCGTCGACAAGACGGGCACGCTGACCATTCCAAACCCGAACATCGACTTCACGCGCCCATCTGACATACCGCTCGAAGAGCGCGAAACGCTGAAGCCTAATGCCAAGGAGGCGATGGCGCAGCTGCAGTCGGCTGGCATCGAGGTGTACATGATGAGTGGCGACAAGGAGGAGGCGGCTCGTTACTGGGCTGCTGAGGCTGGCATACGCAACTATCGCAGCAAGGTGCTGCCAGGCGACAAGCAGGCGCTCGTGCAGCAACTTCAGAGCGAAGGCAAGCGCGTGGCTATGGTGGGCGACGGCATCAACGACACGCAGGCACTCGCTCTCGCCGATGTGGGCATTGCCATCGGTCGCGGCACAGATGTGGCGATGGACGTGGCGCAGATAACGCTGATGGGCGACGACCTCATGGCGCTGCCCGAAGCCGTAAAGCTCAGTAGACGCACCGTGCGCATGATATGGCAGAATCTCTTCTGGGCGTTCGTCTACAACATCGTCTGCATACCCCTCGCCGCCGGCGCCCTGCACATCTTCGGCGTCGACTTCCAGATAACGCCGATGTGGGCAAGCGCCCTGATGGCGTTCTCAAGCGTAAGCGTAGTGCTCAATTCGCTGCGCCTGCGCTACGCGTAACGGATTGTTTATTATTGCTGTCCGGTAAACAATTCCATCGCCATAGTATCTGTATACTAACAAAATATGTATCTTTCGCTCTGTTTTAAGAAAAAATTGAAGCGATTCTTTTTAATGACCGGTTTGGGATAAACTGAGCACAGCTTTTGCAGATTCTCTTCGAAGTTTTCTTTGTCGATGGCGCTGTTCTTTAGTGTAGAGCGATAGTTGTATATTGTTTGTAGCGAGTAGGAGAGGATGCCGGCAATCTTAGGACTTTCCGTTACACCCAGTCTTACCAAGGCTGCTACACGCAAGCTTGGAGTCAGCTTGTTATCTTCCTTAAGCTCGATTTGTGCCTCGGGTATCAGCAGTGAGTTCAGCTCATTTACAAACGAGGGATAGAGCGAGAGGAAGATTTTGTCGAACTGCGATAAGAAGTTCTGATTCTCCTCGGTACTCAGTTTTGAAGACGATAGAATGCTCAGCAGTTCGTTCTGCTGATTGGCTCTAATTTTACGTATTACCAGTTTGCGCTGACTCTCCAACCGCTCAATATACTGATAGCAGAGCATGATAAAGGCATTAGCCATCAACTCTCGCTTTGTGTTGGTGTTTTCAAGCTCATCATTTGAGTTTCGAAGCGCTTTGTTTGAGTCCTTAAGCTCGTTGTTTGAGTCCTTAAGCTCGTTGTTAGAGTCTTTAAGTGCTTTGTTGGAGTCTTTGAGCTCGTTGTTAAAGTTCTTAAGTTCATTGTTATTGTACTTAAGTTCATTGTTGTTGTATTTAAGCTCATCGTTAGAGTCCTGAAGTGCTTTGTTTGAGTTCATTAGCTCATCGTTAGAGTTTTGAAGTGCTTTGTTTGAACTCGTCAGTTCGTCATTAGAGTCATGAAGCGCTTTGTTTGAGCCCTTAAGTTCATCGTTAGAGTCCCGAAGAGCTTTGTTTGAACTCGTCAGTTCGTCATTAGAGTCCTGAAGCGCTTTGTTTGAGCCTTTAAGTTCATCGTTAGAGTCCCGAAGAGCTTTGTTTGAACTCGTCAGTTCGTCATTAGAGTCCTGAAGCGCTTTGTTTGAGCCTTTAAGTTCATCGTTAGAGTCCCGAAGAGCTTTGTTTGAACTCGTCAGTTCGTCATTAGAGTCCTGAAGCGCTTTGTTTGAGCCTTTAAGTTCATCGTTAGAGTCCCGAAGAGCTTTGTTTGAACTCGTCAGTTCGTCATTAGAGTCCTGAAGCGCTTTGTTTGAGCCTTTAAGTTCATCGTTAGAGTCCCGAAGAGCTTTGTTTGAACTCGTCAGTTCGTCATTAGAGTCCTGAAGCGCTTTGTTTGAGCCTTTAAGTTCATCGTTAGAGTCCCGAAGAGCTTTGTTTGAGCCTTTAAGTTCATCATTAGAGTCCCGAAGTGCTTTGTTTGAGCCTTTAAGTTCATCGTTAGAGTCCCGAAGCGCTTTGTTTGAACTCGTCAGTTTGTCATTTGAGTCCTGAAACGCTTTGTTAGAGCTTGTCAGTTCATCGTTTGAGTCTTGAAGTGCTTTGTTGTCCTTTAACTGTTGTTTGTTGGTAGCGCTCAACTCTTCAGTCAAGGCTTTCAGTACCTTCTCCGACAGTTTCAACAAATGGTTTTTCCGGCTGAAGTACACCACTGCTGCTGCAATGACAACCAACAGCATAAGTATACATATTATCGTCACGTTTTTCCAGATGGCTTCCTTTTGGAGCTTTTCATTGTAAGCTGACAATATTACATGCAGGTTGGTATACAACTCTACCTGTTGCAGACGACTATTATATGCATGTGCGTCTTTCAATGTTTGATTGATATATTTCCGGGCTTTGTCAAGATCATTTTTGTTTTTATAAAGCAACAGAGCAACATCCTGCAATGCCAGACTCTCATTGTTAGCCGACATTACATCGCTAATGGCAGCAAGCAGCAGATAACGCTCTTGTTGTTCCAAATGCTTATTGTTGCCGTAAGCCTTCGACAGAGCGTATGCCGCCCTGCCGTACATGCGGTTTTCCGGTCCGATCATTTGCATTGCCTTATTCAATGAAGCGCTAATCTCATTGATACTCCTGCCTGAGAAAAAGAGATTTAAACCCTTCATGTAATAATACATTGCACTATTCTTCGGACAGTAGTATAGAGCCTTGCTGATATATTCCTTGAACAGTTCGTTATAATGTTTGCTGAACTCCATTTTCTGACAATAGGCATTCAGATTGTAATAAAGTGAACTCTGGGCGCAGTAGAAAAGGAAATTTTGCTTTGGATCGGATTGTGATATCTCGATTTTGTCCAGATTTTCCTTCGCCTCAATATAGAAGCCTCGTTCAATCAGCAGACTTGCCTTTGCAATCAGGAATCGGTTGCAATAATCAGAATTGCCAGTCTGTTTGGCGAGGCTTATTCCCCTTTGGACATACACCATTGCCGAGTCGTAAACGTATGGGCTATACTCGTTTGCCAACTGTTCGTATATGCGCAGCTTGTCTGTTGCAGCGATTACGAATTTAGCTCCGAGCTTAATGTCTTTTAGCCTTTTTTCTTTTATGACATCATAATCCGCACTATGGGCTATTACTGAGTCTAATCTTTCGTAAAGTTTGTTATTGTCTGCGCGAGCATTAATGAGCGACAGACTGATAGTTATTGTCAATATCAATGTCCTCATAGATCTTTAAATATTAAGTTTTTGCCTTTTTTATCTACAAATATATAGATTTTTTATTAGATATATTATATGTATTTTCTACTTTTTTTAAATCGTTTTTTCCCGATTCTTACTTTCCTTTACCCCCCCCCATTGCGTAAGTTGCTGTTTATCTGGTAGTTGCGAATTTTTTATATTACTCGTACTTACTTGAAACTTACACGATGCACTTTAACCTCCAGAATGTATATACCTTTGCACCGAAAATTTTGGGAGGTACAAATTCCGAATTTAGAAGAAACGTTTTTATTGAAATAATAATACGTATAATACGATAAAATAACTTTAATGATGTCAATGAAATTTTTCAGGAAAATTTGTTTTGTCGCAACTCTCTTGCTCTTTGCTCTGCCAATGGTTGCCGCAACCATAGATGGCGGAGGCAAAATAGAGAAGAAGGTTTGGCAGGATTCAGACTCTAACAAGGAGAATTATTTTAATAACCGTCGTGCTCTCGTAGGACCGGGATGTACAATCAATAGCATTGGTGATGGTGTTCAGGTGGTTTCAGGAACAGCTAATCTTCAGAACCTTTGCAATGATGATTTGGATGATTATGCTACGATTCCGGCGCTTGCAAATGTTACAGTTGGAGGAAATCCCATTATCAGCGTTAAGGATAATCAGCATTATTATGCTGGTGGTACAGAGGCTGGTTTTGTCATTTGTGCAAAATCAGATGCAAGCATCCTTACTCTCGATTTGGCAAATTTCTATAAAATACAGTTTCTTAAGGACGGAAAAGCGGTAGGCAAACTCCTGGAGATCTCTACCGGTAAGTCTGTCACTGGTCTTGGACTGTCGTTGCTGACAATCCCTGGCTCAGATCAGGTAAACAAATTGTACACGGCTACAGCTCCCGGTAATTTCGATGAAATCAAGCTCGTTCAGTGTGGAGTTGATGCCAAAGTGCTCTCTGCTATTAATATCAAGTATGCGTTTGTAGGCAAGGCTCGTGAGTATACTATTACCAACAACAAGGAGAATGGCATCGCCAAATACGCCCAGGAACAAGGCCGAAAGAACATCACACTGGACTGCGACGGAGTTAGCCACTTGGTGAGCAAAAAAGAAAATGTCATTGATGAAGACCTGACAAATAGCTTTGACATAAATGCCCTCAATCTTCTTTTGGTTCAGTTAGGATCACGACCCATTAAGGTCATTGCCAAACCTTCCGACAATCAGGAAGCCTTTCCTGCAAATACGGAGGTGGGATTCAAATACGCAAGCTCAGCCCTTTTGAATCTGAAGTTGGGCGATGGCATCCGCTTGACTTTCTTCAACAAGGAAGGCACGGAGATAGGGCACAAAGTTATATCAACCACCGTATTGGGTCTGGGTCTTATCAAAAAGTCAACAGAAGCCGAGTTGGTAATGAAAGCGCCTTGGGATTTCTCAGCCGTGAAACTGTCTGTCGAAGGGCTTAATGCGGGCTTGACTGGCACAAACAAGGTTTACTACGCCTTTGTACGCATGGCTCCCGATGCAGCTTCTCATCATTGTCCAATCAATGCCACATCGAGCCGCGGTGTGTCTGGAAGTGTCAATCAGTTCCAGTTGCAGCACAATGATACCGTACAGGTAAAATGGTCGATTGTAGATCGTCCAACAGGTTCAAATGTTGAATTGAACACAGAAACTGGCCTGGTTTCTAATCTCGATATTCCAGGCAAATATGTGTTTAAGGCAACAGTTCTTAAAGATGAAGGCAGAAGCGAAAAATGTTATGAACTGACAACCCTCAACTATGCTCCCACATATGTTGCGGAGGAACACGGAGTGAATATCCTTGTCAATAAGGAGGGTGAGGAGCCTAAATACGTGTTGAGCGATAAGCTTGGCGGTGGTTTGATACAGATATTCGATAGAATGATGAACCGCTCAGCCATACTTACTACTTCTCTCAACGATTTCGCCTATCGTGAGCCAGGCGTTGAAGTGGCTGCCAATAAGGGTCTCGTTGGCATCAAGACTGCTGATGGCTCTAACTTTGCTGATGGTTTGAATGGCAATGCAAGAGCTTTCAATGGCAAGATGAAGGTAGGTTTTGTGGTATCTGCCAAGGCTACCGGACTCGATGCTAATGTGCTTAAGCTCTACAACATCAAACTCTACAATAATGGCAAGGAAGTGACTGAAGGTGTAACAACCCATTGGGATGCCATCTCAGCCGGACTTATCGGTAAAGAGGAAACACATAAAATGTGTCTGAACGTTGAAGTGCCTGCGGGCTGTGTGTTTGATGAGATTGTACTTTATAGCACAGGCGTTCTTTCTGCCGACCTCTCACAGCTCAATATCTACTATGCGTATGTAGCCGATGCTGAGGCAGACAATGCTACTACCAATCCGATATATGGTGCGCAGGTGGTGTCTACCAATAACACCAATGCATCAATCGACTTTGCTAACACTAAGATGTTCTCTGTTGCCAACATTGGCAATGGCTATAACGAGTTGAGCAATTTGATTGACGACTCAATGGATACATACTTGACTCTCCCGTTAGGAGTAAGCGTGAGTGGTGCGACTATCTCTGTCAATATGGGTAAAGTAGTTGATAAGGGACAGCAGCTTGTTATGGTTACCCAGAATCTGGCTTTAGGATTGGGGGCAAGTCTTGGCGAAGGTCTTAAGTTGACTACCTATCTTGATGATGAAAAGCAGGAAGAACTGACAAACTGGAAGGTTCTTGGTGCTGATGTTATTGGCAGTAAGGGCGACAGCTATGCTGTGCTCAATCCTACCAAGTCGTTCAATCAGGTTCGTATCACGCCTGTTGACGTGGTGTCAGCTCTTAAGAATATTCAGATTAAGGGCTTCGCTCTGCGTACCGACATGAACGACGATGGAACCCTCAACGGATACGACGACCTTCTGGTTCTTGATGAGCGCAAGACTCTCGACGTGAAGAAGTCATACAAAAATGCCACGATGCTGCTGCGCCGTACATTCACCAAGAGTGCTGACAACGACAAGAAGGGATGGAACTCTATCATTCTTCCCGTTGATATGACAGCTGCTCAGGTTAAGCAAGCTTTCGGCGATGGTGTACAGATGGCAAAGTTCGACCGTTTGGAGAACAACTGGATAAAGTTCTCTACAGTAGACGTTGCCGGTGAGGACGTAGTGCTGCATAAGAATACACCTTATATAATATATCCTACGCAGAAGCCGCTCGGCAACTATTCATACAAAATCGATGGTGTTACGGAGATTCTCGACGGTCCTGTATATGTAGCCAAAGGCATCGACTATGTTGATCAGCCATCCGAACTGGAACACACAGTAAATGGAATAGGCATGACCTACACCGGTTCGTACAGCAATTCGAATAAAGTGTCTAAGGATTCTTATATGTTCAGCAAGGGCAACCTTGTTCACACCAACAAGGAACACACGGTGAAGGCTTACCGCTGCTGGCTTAAAGAAGATGCACCTTCTGGCAAAATGTTGATGTTCTCGCTTGATGGCAACGGCTTGGATGGTACAACTGGCATCCACGTGATTGAGGAGAACAAGCAGAATACAAACACCGGCATCTACAACCTTGGCGGTGTGCGCATGAACACCAATAATATCGATAAGTTGCCGAAGGGTGTGTATGTTGTTAACAACAAGGTAGTGGTAAAGAAATAATATTATAACTGCATTATGAAAAAGAAGAAATACGTAGCTCCGGAGATTAGCGTTATCGAAATGGAGTCCTCACAGATAATAGCTGGAAGCCCTCAAAGTAACCGTGGTTGGACTCCAGACGGTGACCCAAGCCATGGATTCGGCATCGTAGAAGAAGGGGATGGAGATTATAGTGACGATGATTTCTAACCTTTAGACAACTAAGGAACTCACTATTTTATTAAAGTTGAACGCCCTGCAAGTGTGAAAGCATTTGCAGGGCGCTTTAATAATGTATAGAAAAGCGGCGTACGGGGTAGGAAAGTGTTGGGTAAGTTGCAATCGTTTGCAGGTGTGTGCGAACACACTAAGGGTTGATGTAAGTCAATAATAGGCGTTTTTAAGCGAAAAAAGAGTATAAACACTTGTTTGTGTTCGCAAACAATTGTAACTTTGCATCGTCAAAACAAGGGAACCGTGAGGCAACCGATTGACTAACAACATTAGGTAAAAGGTATTGAAAGGATAATTCGATAGGATCTTAAAGGTAAAGAAGATTCAGGACAACAAGAAGGTAAAAGATTAGGATGACTAAGGTATTAGTAAGGTAAAATGTTAGGATAACAACACAGAAGGTATTAGAAAAGGTGAAAAGTAAAGGGTAACTTTGGTAAAGGTATTAGGCTGAAGAGGTAAGTAAGTTATTAGGTTAGGATTGTTGATAGAAGGTACATAGTTTGGTAGTTAAATGGTTAATTAAGTAGAAGAGTTATGTTGATGACGGTAATGATGAGCCTATTTGCAGCTACAGCTGCAATAGGAATGTGGGGAGAAGACAACAAGTAACAGTCTTTCTCACCCTACGCAGGATGAAGCGGAAACGCAGAGTCCGCACAAAATTGAGAAAATAGGAATTAGTAAATAGTTGGTCCATTACAGCACAGCTGTGATGGATTTTTTTTTAATTTTATATATCCAGATGTTATTAGAGTTTTTTCTTACATGCAACAAGATTGGTGCCTTCACGTTGGGCGGAGGCTACGCCATGATTCCGATTATGGAGCGTGAGTTTGTAGACAAGCACCAGTGGATGGACCGTCAGGAGTTCATGGACATAATGGTTGTGGCGCAGACCACGCCCGGCATCTTTGCCATCGACATGGCGAGCCACATCGGCTACAAGTTGCGCGGTGTGTGGGGCGGCATAGTCGGAGCATTGGGCATTGCGTTGCCATCGATTATAGCGATAATGGTGATAGCGATGTTCTTCCAGAACTTCAAGGACAACGAGTATGTTGCAAAGTTCTTCCGCGGAGTGCGTCCGGCTGTGGTGGCGCTCATCGCCGCGCCGTGCTTCAAGATGGCGAAGACGGCGAACATAACATGGCGCACGGCGTGGATACCGGTGGCGTGTGCGGCGCTGATATGGCTGCTGGGCGTGTCGCCGATATATATCATCATAGCTGCCGGCTTGGCAGGATATCTTTATGGAATGTTTAATTCAAAGCTCGAAAAATGATTTTCTTAAAACTGTTTATTATATTCACGAAGATTGGCACGTTCAACTTCGGTGGCGGCTACGCCATGCTGTCGCTCATACACAACGAGACGGTTGTGAAGAATGCGTGGCTCACCAACTCTGAGTTTACGGACATCGTTGCCATCAGTCAGTCGACGCCGGGTCCGATCGGCATCAACGCCGCTACATACGTAGGCTATACGGCGGTGCTCAACCAGGGCTATCCCGAGTGGATGGCGATGATAGGCTCTGTACTGGCGTCGCTCTCCATCATCTGGCTGCCGTTCATCATCATGATACTCATATCGCGCTACCTCATGACCCACCGCGACTCGAAGGCAGTGAAGAGTGTGTTCGCCGGTCTGCGCCCCGCCATTATAGGCTTGATAGCAGCCGCATCCTTGCTGCTTATGACCAAAGACAACTTCGGCTCGCCGAAAGACGAGCCGATAGGTTTCGGTATCAGCGTTGCGCTCTTTGCCGTAACGTTCTTCCTGACACGCTACCGCAAGACCAACCCGATACTGGTTATGCTGTGTTGTGGTCTGCTGGGCCTGCTTGTGTTTTAAGCGATAGGACAGCGCAGGTGGCGCATCTCGTGTCCGCCCCACATGGCGTCGTTGCAATACTCGAAGCCCACCGAACGATATAGACGCTCGGCGTTGGGATTGCCCTTATCGACGAGCAGCGCTGCAGGCAGATTGAGGCTTGCGGCGTGCTCAGTGGCACGTTTCAGCAGTTGGCGTGCTATGCCGCGGCGGCGATATTCGGGATAGATAGCCAGCGAGTCGAGATAGAACTCGCCCGCTTCGGTCTCGTCGTCCATCTGCGAGTAGTCCATCTGGAGCTGCTTCATCGCTTCTTCCTGGAAACGGCGGCGCAGGCGGTGAAGGTCGGCTCCGTTGTAGCCCACGATGGCTCCGGCTACCGGTGCGTACTCCACGTTGCCCTCCGTAGCCTCCTCGTCAACAGCCACGAAGGCGTTGCGCCAACTGTACTGCGAGTCGTCCATCAGAACGAGGTCGAGCATCATGTGATAGAAATCGTCGAGCGTGTGCTCCTTGCCTGCCAGATACTGGCAGCAATCTTCCGTCATCGCCGTCATTATGAGCTGAGCGATGTCGGCTGCGTGTGCTGGTGTTGCTGGAATAATAGTCATACAAGTAGTTTCTTTTTCCGACAAATTTAAGCAAAACTCGCCGAACCTACAAATATTTTTACTTATATTAAGAGGTGCGCAGCAAGTTGACCGGCGACGGAGTGGGGAAATAAATTCCGCTGAAACACTTGTTTATATGGATTTAAATGCCTAACTTTGCAAAAACAATCAAACCATTTTTGTTAAACACGGAGGGCAGAGCATGGCGTCGGGCAAGTCTGGGTGAGACTTCGCAAAGGCTATCAAGGTCTGCTTTGCTCCTGTCGTAGCAGAAACGGTAGCATATTGAAAAACAATAGATAAAGACAGATGAATGAGAATTCCGGCAGCAGGAACAGTGTCGGGATTCTTGTTTTTTTGTTATAGTAAAGAAAAAACATTAATAAAACAAACAAAGAAATCATGGCTTACATGTCACAAGAAGGCTACGACAAGCTCGTTGCCGATTTGAAACAGCTCGAATCAGTAGAGCGTCCGAAGGCTTCTGCAGCTATTGCTGAGGCTCGCGACAAGGGCGATTTGAGCGAGAATGCTGAGTATGACGCCGCTAAGGAGGCTCAGGCTCATCTCGAAGAGAAGATAAACCGTCTGAAGGTTGCTATCTCTGAAGCAAAGATTATTGATACATCGCGTCTGAGCACCGACTGTGTTCAGATTCTCTCGAAGGTGGAGATGGTCAACCTCGCCAATAACGCTAAGATGGCCTACACCATCGTGAGCGAGAGCGAGGCTAACCTGCGCGAGGGTAAGATTTCGGTCAATACACCTATCGCACAGGGTCTGCTCAACAAGAAGGTGGGCGACGAAGTAGAGATCAAGATTCCGCGCGGCACTATCCACCTGCGCATCGAGAGCATCTCTTTCGAATAAAAGAGGGTGTGGTAGCACCGCATCAGATATTGGAAAAATCGCCTCAATGGGCGCTCAAAATACGTTCGAAGCCAGAAACCGCAGACAAGGAGTCTGAGGTTTCTGGCTTTTGCGTATATAAAAATATGTGTGAATGCGTGTGCTTGTCCGTTTTTTTCACTAATTTTGTAGAAATAAACTTTTAAAACCTATTGTTATGGATATATTCTCAAAAATCGCCGCAGGCGAGATTCCCAGCTATAAGTGTGCTGAGAGCGAACAGTTCTACGCTTTCCTCGATATCAACCCGTTAGTGAAAGGCCACACACTCGTCATTCCGCGCCGCGAAGTGGACTACATCTTCGACATGGAGGACGACGAGATTGCCCAGTATCAGGTGTTTGCAAAGAAGGTGGCTGTAGCCATCAAGCGCGCTTTCCCATGTATCAAAGTAGGCGAGGCAGTGCTCGGACTCGAAGTGCCACACGCTCATATCCATCTCATCCCGATGCAGTCGGAGAAGGACATGCTCTTCTCTAACCCGAAGCTGAAGCTCTCGGAAGAGGAGTTCCGCGAGATAGCCGACAAGATATACACCGAGTTCAAGAAACTGTAACACAACAACCCCCGCAATTCAGCTATGAAGAGAAACATTGCCATTATACTCGCTGGTGGAGTAGGCTCACGCCTTGGTATGTCCACACCGAAACAGTTCTTTAAGGTGGCAGGCAAGATGGTCGTGGAGCACACCATCGACGTGTTCGAGCGCAACCAGCACATCGACGAGATAGCCATTGTGTCTAATCCGGCGCTCGTTGCCGACTTCGAGAATATCGTGCTGCGCAACAAGTGGCGCAAGGTGAAGAAGATACTGAAGGGCGGAGCCGAGCGCTACTACTCGTCGCTCTCTGCCATCACCGCCTATCAGAACGAGGACGCCAACCTCATCTTCCACGACGCCGTGCGTCCGCTCGTCAGCCAGCGCATCATCGACGACGTCGTGAAGGCGCTCGACACCCACCGCGCCGTGAACGTGGCCGTGCCTTCTGCCGATACGATAATCGAGGTGGACGGCGACTTCATCACTAACATCCCCGACCGCTCTCGTCTGCGCCGCGGACAGACTCCGCAGGCGTTCGACCGCCAGCTCATTGCCGAAGCTTACGAGAAAGCGCTCAAGGACCCCAACTTCCGCACTACCGACGACTGTGGCGTGGTGCGCACCTATCTGCCCGAAGAGCCTATCTTCGTGGTGCGTGGCGAGGAGAGCAACATGAAGCTCACCTATCGCGAGGACACATACATGATGGACAAGCTGTTCCAGCTGAAGAGCACCGAGCCCAACGACGTGCAGATCGGCGCTGAGTCGTTCTGCGGAAAAGTGGCTGTGGTGTTCGGCGGAAGCTACGGCATCGGCAAGAACATCGTGGAGATGCTCGAGCAGAGCGGCGCTCATGTCCACTCGTTCTCGCGCGGCGCAACGCATACCGATGTCGGCGACGACAACCAGGTGGCTCTTGCTCTTGCTGCTGTGGAGCAGAAGGAAGGACATATCGACTATGTTATCAACACCGCCGGCGTGCTCAACCGCGAACCGCTCGCTTCGATGGAGTACGACACCATACTGAAGGCTGTGCAGACCAACTATATGGGCACGGTGAACGTGGCTCTGCGTGCTCGTCCTTACCTGCAGCGCACTCGTGGCAAGCTCATCTTCTTCACATCCAGCTCGTACACCCGCGGTCGCGCTTTCTACAGCATCTACTCGTCGACAAAGGCTGCCATCGTCAACTTTGTGCAGGCTGTTGCGCAGGAGTGGGATGCCGACGGCATCAGCATCAACTGCATCAACCCTGAGCGCACCAAGACTCCGATGCGCCAGCAGAACTTCGGCATCGAGCCGGACGAAACGCTGCTCATGCCTGAACGTGTGGCTGAGGCTACGCTGCGCACCCTGCTCACCGACTGCACGGGTCAGGTGATTGACGTGCGCCGACCTGCGGCTGGCAAGTAACAAGGCAAGCCGACGAGTTGACGTGTCGGCTTCTCGGCTTGCTGTTCTTCAACGAAACAATTATAAATGGATTATATAACCGAATTCAAACAGCGCCACCTCCGTCGTGCGCAGCTCAAGCAACTCTCCATTCTTGAGGAGATTGACCGCATCTGTCGCAAGCACGACATCAAGTACTGGCTCGACGGAGGCACTCTGCTCGGCGCCGTGCGTCACGGAGGCTTCATTCCGTGGGACGACGATATCGACATCGCCATGACGCTCGACGACTCGCGCCGCTTTGCCGAGATTGCTCCTAAGGAACTGCGCAGCGGACTCGTGCTGCAAACGCCCGAGACCGAGAATACCAGAGAGCCGATTATGAAGGTGCGCGACCTCAACTCGTTCTACGTTGAGGGCAATGAGGACTTCTCGCTTGACTACTCTAAGGGACTCTTCGTAGATATCTTCCCGTTCATTCCTTACCCTAACGTGTCGCGCAGCTTCTGCAAGCGTTACGGCAAGGCTATGTCGAAGTGCTACTCCATATTGCACCACTCACATCAGTATTCGTGGCGTGCTACGTTCGAACTGTTCTACTTCGGTGCGAAGTATCTCTTCTGCAAGTCGGTGTGGGCTGCAGCCTTCGCCTTGCGCAAGTGCGACACCTACATTTCGAACGTGCTTATCAACAACGGCTACGGCATCATGCACCGTCGCGACTGCGTGTTCCCGCTCTCCACGATAGAGTTCGAAGGCAAGCACTTCGCTGCGCCAGCCGACCCCGACGCTTATCTGAGCGACCTCTACCGCAATTATATGCAGGTTCCGCCGAAGGAGAAGCAGAAGGTTCACGCCGTATTCATTCTGCCCGACTTGATTGAGGAGGCAGAAGTAAAGAAGTAGTGTTGTGGCATAAAGCTATCCGCAACACTCTTGCTAACATAATTATTTTATACGAAATGAAGCAGACACAAACCGTAGCGGTTGTGATGTGTACATACAACGGAGCGAGTCGACACCTTGCAGAGCAGCTCGACTCGCTCTTTGCGCAAACCCAGCCGCCGAAGGAGATAATAGTGCAGGACGACTGTTCTACCGACAACACCATGGAGATGCTCGCCGACTATGCCCGCCGTGCGCCCCACGGAGTGCAGATGCGTGTCTATCAGAACACGCAGCAGCAGGGCATCAACCGCAACTTCTTCTCAGCCATGCGCCGTGCCACAGCCGACCTCATCGCCGTTTGCGACCAGGACGACATCTGGCTGCCTACGAAGCTTGAGGAGCAAAGCGCCGCTATCGGTCAGAACATGATGTGTGTCTGCCGATCGGTGCCGTTCACCGAGACCGGTGCCGAGGTGCGCTACGATAGTCGCCGGCCCAACTGCAACCTCATTCGTCTGTTCTATGCCTCGATGATGGGCCACTGCCAGATGTTGCGTCGCGAGTTGCTCGACGTGATACCTACCGAGGAGGAGTGTCCCGAGATATATCGCCGCACATGCTACGACGTGATGACAGCCACTGCCGCTGCGGCTCTCGACAGCATCGTGCTGCTCGATAAGGTGCTTGTGCGCCAGCGCCGCTATGCCGAGGCTGCCACATACGTCGGTGTCGACGCCCATCGTGTGCGGTCTGCCGACAATGCAGCCTACATGGTGTGGTACGGCGTGCGCAACTATTCGAAGGTGAAGCCCTGGATGAACGCCCACTTCGCCGCTCGCCGCGACTTCCTGCTTTGGGTAGAGCGCAAGTCGAAGACTGCTCTCCCCACTACCGACAACGCCATCTTCCACGACGGCTTGCGCTTGCTCAACTACGAGACGGGTAGGGGACTGAAGGCGTTCTTCGGTCTGCTGCGAATGTACGTGCGCTATCGCCACCGCATCTTCTACACCTACGAGGCCGACCCCGTTGCGTTTCTGCGCGCCGTGCTCCATCCGTTCATGCAGATATACAACTACCGCTACCTCGTAGGCAAGACCTACCGTTGACATCCGGCGGTCTTCCATGTTACAGCTCCATACATATTATGAAGGTTTATTTCTACCATACGCAGAACATACAGTATTGCCTCCGTCGCATGGCGGAGGGTGAGTTCCCGTCGCATTTCCTCTACGGAGCGTGCCACCTTGCCGACAACGGCGTCGATGTGGTGTATCACCGCTCGCCAAAGCACGAACTCTCCCGACTGAAGACTGCGCTCTATACGGCGTGGCGTGTGCTCACCTGCCGCGAGCGTTTCGACGCCATCTACGCCACCCACTACAAAGGTCTCGAACTCGTTGTGCTGCTGCGCGCACTCGGCTTGTTCCGCAAGCCCATCGTCGTATGGCACCACCAGCCCATCGTGAAGTCGAAAAGCCGACTTCGCGAACTGCTCGGTCGCTTCTTCTACAAAGGTTTCGACCGCCTGATATTCTTCTCGCAGAAACTCGTCGACGACTCGCTTAAGGCGCCGAAAGCCGACCCACGCAAGCTCGTCGTAGGGCATTGGGGCGCCGACCTCGCCTTTTATGATAAGATAAAAGCTGAACTCAAGACAGAGCAAGTCTCACCCTCTCACCCAAACGACTCTCAACTCTCAACTCTCAACTCTCAACTCGACTTCATCGCCACTGGCAAGGAGCAGCGCGACCAGCCCACGCTCATCGAAGCGTTCAACCGCACCGGTCGCCACCTTATATTATATATAGGTATCAATCCGAACCCGAACGTGCCCAACCCCAACCTCGAAGCCGTGGAGCGCTGCAAGCCCGCCGACAACATCGACGTGGTGAAGATATGCGGACTGCTGCCTTACGAGATAGCTCGCGAAGTGGCGAAAGCCGACTGTGTTGTCATCTGCTGCCACCGCACACGCTACACCGCTGGACTCACCACTGTTGTGGAAGCGCTGGCTCTCGGTCTGCCCATCATCTGCAGTCGCAACCCGCAGATACCGGTCGACTTCGATAGTCTTGGCTGCGGCATCTCCGTTGAATATGGCGATGTCGAGGGATGGCAGAGAGCCGTCGAATATATAGCCTCTCACCCCGAAGAAGCACGCAAGATGGGCTGTCGCGGACGCGAACTTGCTGAGCGAATGTTCAACGACGAACGCTGCGCAAAGGAGGTTGCTGAGGTTATAAAGGAAATTAGTTTGTAAAAATTACAAATAATCCTTTGCAGTTTCAAACTTTATCTGTATCTTTGCATAAGAAATTAAAAATGGCTTAAAGAATAATCATTATGAAGGAACTTAAAGGAACAAAGACAGAGCGCAACCTGCAGGAGGCATTCGCAGGTGAGTCGCAGGCACGCAACAAGTACACATACTACGCATCGAAGGCTCGCAAGGAGGGTTATGAGCAGATAGCTGCTCTCTTCGAGGAGACAGCACAGAACGAGAAGGAGCACGCAAAGATGTGGTTCAAGTATCTGCAGGGTGGTGCCATCAAGGACACCGTAGAGAACCTGAAGGACGCTGCTGCAGGCGAGAACTTCGAGTGGACCGACATGTACGATCGCATGGCTAAGGAGGCTGACGAGGAAGGCTTCGCAGAGATTGCTGCCGCTATGCGTGGCGTAGGTGCTATCGAGAAGCATCACGAGGAGCGCTACCGCAAACTCCTGAAGAATATCGAGGACGGCGTAGTGTTCTCTCGCGACGGCGATTGCATCTGGCAGTGCCGCAACTGCGGTCATATCGTTGTAGGCAAGCAGGCTCCGGAGCTTTGCCCGGTTTGCAAGCACCCGCAGGCGTACTTCGAGCTGAAGGCAGAAAACTATTAAAAGTAAAAAGGCTCTTAAAAACAACCGCTTCCGCAAAACTTTTGCTTCAAAAGTTTTGCGGAACGAAATAAAAAGCGTACCTTTGCACTCGCAAAACGCCAATGCCCAGATGGCGGAATCGGTAGACGCGCTGGTCTCAAACACCAGTGGGGCAACCCATCCCGGTTCGAGCCCGGGTCTGGGTACTGTAGACGACTAAGAGTTGGTTTCAACGCTTAGTCGTTTTTTTTGTGTATATCCGTTTATAACCACATTATTAGTTTTATCGGATAGTAATAATAAAAAATTGTTTTGCGAAAAATCTACCATATCTTCCAGCCGCCGATTCTTATCTGTGCAACTCGCTGAGTATTAGCGGCAAACGGAAACGTCATCGGCTGGTAGATTTTTGAAAAATGGCTTTATCTACCAGCCTATCTCCCAGCCGCAGACAGACATCCTCCAGCCTATAAAAAGCGAAGAGCATTTCAATCACTTGAAATGCTCTCCTAAATAACTAAATTTTACCAAAATATGATTTTAAAAAAAATTATCAACTTTATACGGGGTGTTCTCAATCGTTTTGTTTCAAAACTACAACAAAGGTAATAATTTTTTCCGAAAAGTATTATATCTGCTTGCTTTTATTAGTATTATTAACAAACAAATACTCCAAATGGGATATTCTGGTTAAAATATAGTTTAATTTTGGCGTTTGTAATTTTAAAACGCTTGTTAGCTTTATTGTTAGTGTTCTAAACTTATAAAATGTTATTGTAAGTGGTCTTTGTTGTGAGTAAGTGGTAAAAACGGCGTTGTATAAATCCGCTTGCATTGTTATGCTTACCTACAGCGTTTAGATGTGACTATATGGTTAGAAATATAAGAGCCAACTTTCTTTTTAGTTAATCTGCCTTGTTGTATTGATATTATGTCTAAATTTGGGTAATAGATATTAACTAATGTTCGACCCTTTTAAACATTATTATTCCATTGACGATCGTTCGTACTTCTATTTCTATCTTAATGATAAGGACGGAAACGGTGTGACTTCGGCTCTGAAACTGGCTGTCGGTTTATCCCCAACCTTATTTGGTGTTGTCGGCGTAGAAACAATGTTACTCCAAACGATTTCAAAAACTCTTACGTTTGCGAAAATTTTTTCAGATTTTCTAAGTTAACGACGACTTTGCCATGGTACGCAATGCTTTCTAAAACATGGGTGGCGTTGGTAAGGTGAATTTTAATATATCATGTACCAATCCCGATTTGGCTGATGAAAGCTTTATCAGCAGAGACTATACGTCGTTCGAGGTGACTAGCGATAAAGTACCTTCTATCTTGAGCAGAAGCTTACTCTTGAAGAAGTAGAATTCAATGCAATGCAGATTAGTATTGATTCCAAATACGTGGATTCGGTTAAATCCGTTTGGTTTGGTTTCTATGGACAGCTACCTGTTTAATTCGGTCTTACTTGAAGATGAGAGTAAGGCTCTTTCCGTTTCGGCTAAAATTCAGTTCCTTAATGTTGCAGACAAGATTGCCGGTTTGGATAGCCACGAAGCGACCGCTGGCTTCACCGCTTTTGGTGGCATCGGTGGATTTGTCGTTTGCTCCGACAAGTATGAGCAGTTTGCCGTCTTCAGTATCTACGGCAGAATGATCAGCTGCGAGAGCGTAGCGTCTGGCGTAGAAAAGCGTATCTTCCTGTCTGCCAGTGTCTATGTCATGAAAGTTGTCAAGGTAGTTGTGCGCTGATTATGTGTAGCGTAGGCTTTTATTGAAAAACCTCCGCTACACATACAAAATAAAAATGCTTATAGAAAAAATAGGTAGTGTAAACAGAACTGTGTCACGGCTCTGATTTTTTATTATTTCCCTCTTATTTGTGTGCAGATTTCATATCTGCATACAAATAAGAGGAGCCTT